>LFCJ01000222.1_pt1 | contig 33666 bp, 36 predicted proteins | sample 643141 | NCBI WGS metagenome assembly LFCJ01 (sample SAMN03766243, study PRJNA286221) | soda lake metagenome | biome: soda lake; feature: Kulunda steppe; material: water; isolation source: sample B1-Br-g2 brine of Lake Bitter-1 | place: Russia: Kulunda steppe | collected 2010-07
ACAGAGATACTCTGATGTGTCCGTGCGGGTTTGAAGGACACGCCGACCTCACGGCGTCAGAGACGTTCCTTCGGCGGCAGACAACAGTAACACGGTCGATGGCACGGCCTGTATGCCTCAAGTGGGACGACCATGAGTGGTCGGAGTCACCACGCTCTCCCCGTCCCAACGAGGAGCATACGAACCCGCAAGTTGCCTCCGTGGGTCGGTAAGCGATGCCCCCAGCGCGAGGAAACCCCGCCGTTCACGGCAGGGGGATGTCATTCGCGATTCACCGGCCCACTCCTCTCTACCGGCTCTATTTGCTGTTGATGTTTGCGAGGTTGGGCAGACGCTCATGGGTAGGATGATGTCTACCAAAGAGATACTTCTAGTCTGTAAGCGACACTGAGTAGGGCGGTAGCTGTGGCCGCTTGTGGATACGTGCTGTGAGCGATTGGTAGGTCAACCGAACCCTCGTATGTCGGTTCGGTCGTCTCCGTGGCTCGATGCACGGGCGTGACGGGATTCGAACCCGCGATCAGAAGGTTAGGAACCTACTGCCCTCTCCGCTAGGCCACACGCCCCGAAAAACCGACTAGTTCGATTCCGTTTCAGTTTCGACGTCTTCTGGCTCTTCGGTGACCGGTTCAGTGTCAACAAAATCATCATCAGCACTGTCATAGTCGCCGGTCTCGCGCATTTCTTCTAGTTCCGATTCAACTTTCTCCCGTCCTTTCTGGAACTCACCCATTGCCTCACCGGTCGATCGTGCTAGTTTCGGGATTTTGGACGCTCCGAACAGCAAGATTGCCAGGAAGAGGAGGATAAGGAGCTCTGGCCCCCCAGGGGCTCCAGGGATGAACAGTGGCAAAGGTTCAGGTACCATCTCTACCCGTGGCTTGACCGCTGTCAATTATAACCTTTTTGGACCACTGAAGCAGATACACCGTCGTTACCGTCTCGAGTCACCCCGGCATACAGAACGAAACTGTCTTTGTTGTCAACACAAATCATATACTGATGGTAACTACTGGTGACTCCGCACCTGACTTCACCGCACCGCTTGCAAACGGCGACGTCGGCTCTATTACGCTCTCTGAGCAACTCGAGTCTGAGGCGCCCATCGTCCTCGCGTTCTTCCCTGGGGCATTTACGAGCGTCTGTGCCAAAGAGATGAACGCGTTCCAAGACCGTCTCGAGACTTTTTCGGAACTCGGGGCGGCCGTTTTTGGGGTGAGTGTCGACTCCCCGTTCGCCCAGAACGCCTTCCGTGAGGAACACGAACTCCAGTTTGACCTCGTCAGTGACTCCAGTAAGGAACTTATCGACGAGTACGACGTGCGCATGGACTTCGCCGACCTGGGTGTCTACGGCGTTGCAAAACGCGCTGTCTTCGTCATCGACGGCTCTGGAGAGATTACCTACGCATGGGTCAGTGACGACCCTGGCGTTGAACCCGACTACGACGACGTCGAAGCCGCGGTCGCCGACCTCGAATAACGCTTCCGTCGGAGACCTTTTCTTTCTCGCTGTCGACAACGGGGTATGAGCGATGGCCAGCCAGGGCACGATGTTCCCTCCGCCGATTCGGAGGTTGGACGTACGTACGACCCGGAAGCTACCCACCACTTTCCGGATGAACGGCTCAATAAGGTTCTTGCGTTTATCAAACAGGACGAAGAGATTCAAGCCTACCTCGAGGCACAAAACGTCAACGCAGTCGACAGAAAGCAGTACAACGATCACGGGCCGAAACACATCGAAATCGTCCGGAATCGTGCGCTCTGTCTGTATGACTTGCTGAAAGCAGGTGGTGTTGAATGTCATGCAGGCCAACAGGGACTCGAGGAAGCGGACGAAGCGGTGATTATCGCGCTTGCAGCGACCTTACACGATGTTGGTCATGTCGTCCACCGAGACGATCATCCGTACTATTCAATTCCGATTGCTGCCGATATTCTCAACCGGGTCCTTGCTGAGTTCTATGAGCTGACCGACGTCGTTCGGATACAGGGCGAAACCCTCCACGCAATTTTGTGTCATCATACCGAAGAGGTGCCGTTGACCACCGAAGCCGGTATTATCCGTGTCGCCGATGCCCTCGATATGGAGCGTGGGCGCTCGCGTATTCCATACGAGCATGGTGGTCGCGGTATCAACACGCTCTCGAGTCAGGCAATCGAGCGTGTCACGCTTCGAGCTGGGGAGACGCGCCCGGTACTTGTTGAAATCGAGATGACGAACGCTGCTGGAGTGTATCAGGTGGATAACCTATTAAATGCGAAACTCGACCAGTCGGGCTTAGAGGAACTGATCCGAATTGTCGCCGTCAACACGAACGAAAATCGGGATTCCCTAGTCGAGCGAATCGAGTTGTAAGTAGCGCGCTACCGGTGATCTCTTTCCTGCAATAATCTGGTACGACCGGCGGTTGGGAGACTTTCGCCGACATCGAACCGTTCAACTGGGCCGGTCACTTGGAGATGCATATGACTGATGAGCATCGCGAGTGGCCGGACCCGGATCCACGGGATGAACGCAGTCGGCGACTCAAAATCCGCCTTAGCGTCGCGTTTGTGGCCTTTCTCGGCCTGCTTTTCATGAGCCGCGATTTTCTTCCACACGCACTCCCAATGCTCTGGCCGCCGACTGACCCACTTGCCCAATGGGTCTCTCTCGTCTTTTTACATTTGTTTGGCTACGTGCTCGTTCCCTTGGTTATTGGCTCCTTCGTCGCTGATATCCTCTTAGAGCGCCTGCAATGACAGCCCCAGGGTGTAACCGGTCGCTCAGACAACGGCGTACAGTTTCCCGTTGTGTTCGACGTGCCCGCGTTTCCGGAGCGTGCTAATAATCGACAACGTCGACCCCTTGTCCATCTCGAGATTTTCACAAAGCTCATCGGCCGTTGACTCGCCGTAGACGGCAAGATACATGTAAACGAGCTTCGCGCGCGAGGAGTCGAGATCATCCGGAATCGAAACCGCCGACGGCTCGGTCGTCGTTGCACTCGGGGTCATATACTACCCGAATAGACATCGACGATATTAAAACCCTTACACGACGATTGTCGAAAATAAGACACGCGTGCCGGAAGCCAACGGTTTTCTCGGTGGACTCAGAACGTTCGAAAATGAATCTCACACTCACACTGGTCGCGCTTTTGACGGGGTTGTTCGCTGGTGCACTGTTTAGTTATTTGCAGATTCCCATTCCCGCCCCACCGGAGTTGCCGGGGCTGGTGGGAATTATCGGCATCTATCTCGGATACAAACTAATTCAGTGGATCGATGTGGGAGTCGACCTACTGGGCCTCTTGGGTGCCCAGTAGCCCGATCAGTAACTGCGCACTTTCGGCTCGTAGGTTTTCTCTTCACCCTCGAGAATCACTGGCCGGTACCAGATCGATGGTTTTCCGCCGTTCCAGGAGATCATGGTGTGCTTGAGCCAGTTTTCGTCATCCCGAATTTGGTTTTCTTGTCGCCAGTGGGCCCCACGGAACTCGTTGCGCACGAGTGCGCCGAGGGTGATCGTCTCGGCGACATCGATTAAGTTTCGCGTCTCGATGGTCATCTGGAGGTCGGTATTGAACGTTCTCGAGGGATCTTCGACATAGACGTCGCGGTACTCCTCGCGACATTCACGAATAACTTTGAGCGCCCGTTTGAGTCCCGCTTCGGTTCGGAAAACGTTGACATCATCGGTCATCGCTTTTTGGAGTTTCGCTCGAATTTGGGCGTGTTGGACGCCGTCGTCTTTCTCCATGAGATACTCGACGCGCTCGCGCTCTTCTTCGACTGTGCGCTCTACGAGTCCCGTTTCGCCAAGCTGTCCGGAGCCATCGGCGGCGACGTCGCCACCGGTCGGCTCGATGCCCGCCTCGCCGGGGGTGATCGGAAGGTCGAGCGTTTCCTCTTCGACACCCTCTTTGTAGCCGGTCTCGATTTCAGGTTCGCCTAAGTCTTCGCCGACGGCGTGGCGGCCGGCGCGTTTGCCAAAGACGACGAGTTCGGGCAGGGCGTTCCCCCCGAGGCGGTTTGCACCGTGGACGGAGACACAGGCACACTCGCCGGCGGCGTACAATCCCGAAATACAGGTCTCGCCGTTTTCGTCGGTTTCGATGCCGCCCATCTCGTAGTGTTGGCCGGGTTTGACCGGCATCGGTTCGACAAGCCCGTCGACACCCTCGAAGTCCTCTGCAAGGTGGAGAATGTTCTCGAGTCGGTCGAGGATGCGGTCGGCACCCAGATGGCGCATGTCGAGGTTGACGTACTCGTCTTCGATGCCACGGCCTTCGTTGACCTCTGTTAGCTCGGCTCGAGAGACGACATCACGGCTGGCGAGTTCGCCGTCGTTGTTCGCGTAGCCGTGTTCGAACATGAAGCGTTCGCCGTCTTCGTTGTAGAGAATCCCACCCTCTCCGCGGACACCCTCGGAGATGAGGACACCAGTGCTCGGAAGCGTCGTCGGATGGAACTGGACGAACTCCATATCTTCCATCGGGACACCGGCGCGGTAGGCCATCGCCTGACCGTCACCGGTACAGGAGACGGCGTTGGTGGTGTGGTCGAACGCCTGTCCGGGCCCGCCGGTTGCGAGGATGACACCACTGTTGGCTTTGAATCCTTCAACCGCGCCTGACTGGACGTCGTAGGCGACGACGCCGTGGCAGGTTCGGTCTTTCGGGTCAGGTTCGTCGCTGACGGCGAGACGCATCACGTACCACTCGTCGTATACCTGAATCCCGCGTTTGACGACCTGTTCGTAGAGGACGTGCAACAGGTGGTGGCCCGTCTCCGCCCCCGCGTAGGTCGTCCGCGGGAACGAAAGGCCGCCGAACGGTCGCTGGGAAACGGTGCCGTCATCCTCTCTCGAGAAGGGCATTCCCCAGTGCTCTAAGGTGATGGTATCTTTCGGGGCATCTTGTGCTAGCGTTTCGATGGCTGGGGCGTCGCCTAGATAATCGGAGCCCTTCATCGTATCATACGCGTGCAGTTCCCAGTCGTCGCCCTCGCGGAGGGCGGCGTTAATGCCACCTTCGGCTGCGCCGGTGTGACTGCGCACGGGGTGGAGTTTCGTCACCAGTGCGACGTCTGCGCCCGCTTCGTGTGCAGCGATTGCCGCTCGAAGGCCAGCACCGCCAGCGCCGACGACGATTACATCGTGTTCGTACATTGTTGAATCACCAAAATTTCAGGTTTTTCTTGACCGCTTCCCGTTTGAGCTCCTGAATGTGCTCGGTGAGGGGAATGTCTTTCGGACAGACTTCGGTACAGGAAAACTGGGTCTGACAGCGCCAGACGCCGTGTTCCTGTTCGACGATCCGCAGTCGGTGTTCTTTGATCTCCTCGTTTTCGCGTTCGTCCATCGCAAACCGATAGGCCTTGTTGATCGCTGCCGGCCCGAGATACTGGTTGTCGCCGGCGGCGATGTTACAGGAGGACATACACGCGCCACACCAGATACATCGGGTGGACATCTTTACTTTCTCCCGGTTTTCCCGTGATTGGCGTTGTTCCTCTAACTCGCCTTCGGGCAACTCTTCCTGTTGGAAGTAGGGTTCGACGGCGTGCATCTGTTCGTAGAAGTGTTCCATCTCGACGACCAGATCCTTGACGACTTCCTGGTGGGGCAGGGGTTCGATCCGAACTGGTTGCTCGAGTTCCGAGATTTGGGTTTTACAGCCAAGGCGCTGACGGCCGTTGACGAAGAAGGCATCAGAGCCACAGATGGCCTGCCGACAGGAGTGTCGGAAGGTCAGTGAGGGGTCGTATTCGTCGCGGGCGTAGATGACGGCATCGAGGACGGTCATCCCGCGGGTAAACGGCACGTAGAAGTCATCAAAGCGCGGTTCCTGTTTCCCCTCGACTTCGGGGTCATATCGGAACACCTTGATGTGGACGGTGTCGTCGTCGAAGTCCGGTTCGTCTGCACTCTTTTCGCGTTGGGCTTGCCCTGCCTCTTTACGCTGGAGCCGGTCCTGTTGGGGCGAGGACTCGGCTTTCATTTCCTGTTCGACTGGCGCTTCTTGACTCTCCGGTTCGGCCGGTTGTTCTTGTTGTGTACTCATTAGATCCACCCACCCATGACGAGTGCGACCCAGATTCCCTGGCCGACAAGGGCGATGCTTGCAATCCACAGGACGCCAAGGACGACTTTCTTTTGCGTGCCGGCAAGTCCCTGGTTGACGAGGGCGTTATAGACGCCGTTGACGCCGTGGAACGTGGCGGTGATCAGAAATAGGACCATCGTCAGGAAGTAGCCGACGTCCTGCATTCGGGCGTTCGTTCCGGCGAAGGTGATGTCAGCTGCGTGGTTAACGAAATGTAAGAGGAAAAAGTGGAACGCGAGCACGACGATTAAAAACGCAGCAGTGATCCGCTGTAACACCCACGCGGTACCGCCGGGGGTGAACGAGGAGTATCGCTCTGCCATTAGAAGCCCACCCCTTGGAGGAACGTTGGAACGCTCGCGACGGTAATGATGCCGGTCAACACTAACGAGGCGTAGAAACTCTTATCCTGAACGTCGAGGCCAATGCCCAAGTCGACCATCAGCAGTCGGATGCCGTTCATGATGTGAAACACGGCGACGGCGAGCAATCCGACTTCGAGGATCCTGATGATAAAGAGGCTCTCGAGGCCCTGAATTGTGGCTGTGTAGGCCTCGGGACTGTTCAACGCACTACTCAAGACGGCGATGTGGGTAAACAGGTAGCCGATTAGCATCCACCCGGTGAATTTGTGGAAGATCCACGCCCACATGCCCGCAGAGAACTCCTTCCAGCGACCGAAGTCCTCGATGAGACCGCGATTGTAAGACTGACTCATACTCTCACACAAGGGGTTAGGCCGCGGGGGTATAGAAGTTACTTTTGCCGTGTCGCTCCGCCGGTTGTTTCACCCGGAAAATAGACGAATGTCAGAGAGTTTGTGAGAAATTCGCCCCGAGATGGCCCTTTTTTCGCTTCGTATTCACGTGGGACGGGTCATCCGCACCTCGTTTGGGACTCAGACCGCTCGCCCGGTTAAAACAACTCCGTCGCGACACCCGCTGTGGGCTCGAGTTCGCGCTCTAAGGCTAACAGCGTGTCCTGTTCTAAACCGACGAGATGGCAAAGTGGATTGCCAGGGTAGACGACGGGGTTCTCGAGGATGCCGACGATGAGGCCGGTGAAGGGTGCTTCGACCGTGTCGACTTCCTCTTCTTCTTTAAAGGGATTGGTGATGGTACAGATAACGTCGCCTTCGTGGACGAGATCGCCGCTGGTGTATTTCATATCGACGATTCCGCCGACGTCCGCGCGCAGCCAGGTTTTTTCATCGCGGTCGTCGATGACAGTTCGCCAGCCCGGCCAGTGAACCGAGGAGTCGGGGTGGAGTCGGTACTCTGCGAGGACGCTTGCGACGCCGGTGAGCGCGCGGTCGATCAGTTCGCGTTGGAAGCGGTGGGCTTCGCCCATCTCGATCGTGATCGTAGGAATGTCGGCGTCAGAGGCCTCTTGTCGGAGTGTGCCCCGTGGCCCCTCACTACCGATAATGATGTTCGAACTAAAAGCGTGGGCCAGTCGGGCGACCTCCGGCCGGTCCATATCAGCGCGAACGTGGAGCATATTGGTTCGCCCGCGCGTCGACGTATGGAAATCGATGCCGAGATCACAGGGTTCGATGAAGTTCGTAAAAATTTGGTGAGCCATCCGGTTGGCGCTTGTCGACCCTTCTCGGCCCGGAAAAGAGCGGTTGAGGTCTCGGTCATAAATCGGCAAATACCGCTGTTGGGCTAAAAACCCGGGAACGTTGAGAACTGGCAGGCAGACCAGCGTGCCATGGAGGTTCTCGTGGGCCCAGTCGTGTGCCACTTCGCGCACGACTTCGATCCCGTTGAGTTCGTCGCCGTGGGCCGCTGCCGAGAGAAAGACTGTCGGACCCGGATATGCACCGTTAATTACTGTCACCGGAATCCGCACCGGGTCGCCGAGATACGTTTCGCTGATTCCGTACCGGATGTTTGCAGACTCACCGGGATCGACCCGCCCACCGTTGTACGTAAACGCCTCGCTCATTTCGTCAGGTGGCGCTCTGCCATCCCGTCTCTTACTCATATCTCGGCTTCTAGAGAGGAGAATATAAATCCTCTCGTACTTCGGTTTCGGGCAGAGGACTTTGTACCATGAGCCCGTTTCTCACGCTATGGATATTCGCGAAGCGACGGCAGCCGACATCGAATCGATTCAATCGATTGCCCATCAGTCGCTTCAAACGTCCTATACATTTCTCTCTGAGTGGACAATCGAGGAGGCCGTTGGGTCGTGGTACGATCCGGAGACGCTGCAGGCGGCAATTGAGAGACCCGAAGAACTGCTGATCGTGGCAGCTGTCGACGCCACCCCGGAGGGCGAACGCGAGGTCGTCGCCTTCTCTCAGAGTGAACTAATCGGAGGGGCGAGTGAAATCGGCCACATTGGGTGGCTTCACGTCCATCCGGCTCATCGTGGCCACGGAACGGGGTCGCGACTGCTCGTCCACACTCGAGAGGCGCTGTTGGCGGCAGGAGCCGACCGCATTCGAACGGTTGTCGTCACCAATAACGAGCACGGAAACCAGTTTTATGCCAATCACGGCTTCGAGCAGGTTGACAGCCGACCGGTCAAAATCGGCGGGGACACCTATATCGAGAACGTTTACGCCGAGACCGACCTCGGCAGCGATGATCCCGATAGCTGGCGAGCGCTCGAGGCTACGGCGACTGCAGACCAGACGGTCTATGTGAGCTACGGTGAGGCAACCCGTGGCTCGGACGCGCCGTTCTATGCGACGTACGAAGACGAGCGTGGGGACCGGCGGTATGGCTGGTTCTGCGGTCAGTGTGAGAGCTCTGAGACGGCGATGGATTCGATGGGTCGGATTCAGTGTACCGCCTGTGGGAACCATCGAAAGCCGACCCGGTGGGACGCAGCTTATTTATAATATATTACACTTCGTTCACTCCAATCCTATAATTTGCTGTGTTGAACACTCACACGTGATATTCTGTCTTGGCTATCAGTATCACTGATGAGATAACTAATAACGTTTTTCCGCCGTGCTGGCAACTGTCTCCTAATGAGCGATTCTATAACGGTTGGTGTTTTGAGCCTCCACAACAGCAAAGAGACGAAGGCGATTTTGAACGCCGTCGAAGGACTGGGTCATGACACGGCGTGGCTTCGCAGCGAAAACACGGTTATCAGTATCGAGGAGGGGAGTGTCTCCCTCGAGCCACAGGTTGACGTTATTGCCAATCGCCTCCTTCTTTCGAACACTGAACAACCCTGTGAAGAGTTGGGACTGTCAAGTACACTTGCCAATCTCGTTCCGATGCTGAACGAGCCGATGGCGACGTTTCGGGCAACACATAAGCTTTCGTCAGGTGTGGCGCTCGCCAGTGGTGACGCACAGGTTCCGAATGCGGTGATGGCATTGAGCAACGAGAAGCTCAATGCGGCCCGTGACCGGTTCGGTCCGGAGGCTGTGTATAAGACCGCAATCGGTACCCACGGCGGGGGGACCTGGAAGGTCGAGGCCGACGAGAACGTCAACGCCAAAGTTGGCAACCGGTATGCGTTCCTCCAAGAGATGATCGAACGGGACGACACCCGACATCGAGATATCCGCGTTTACGTCGTCGGCGACCGCGTCGTTGCGGCGATGTATCGCTATGCGCCGGACAACGACTGGCGGACGAACGTTGCCCTCGGGGGCGATGTAGAGAACGCGACCGAAGACCTCTCTGCAGAGGTACGAGAGCTAGCCGTTCGCGCAACCGACATCGTCGGCTTGGATTACGCCGGCGTCGACCTCGTCGAAGGTGAGGAGGGTTGGTTTATTCTCGAGGTCAACCCGACGGCCGGTTTCCGTGGACTGTACCGGGCAACGAATGTGAGTCCGGCACCGTACATTGCCAAAGCCGCAATCGAACGCGCCGGGGGGAGCGTCGACGATGGGCGTGTTGAATTACTGGCAGGAACGCTCGACGATTCGACGCCGACGGCAAAACCGCCGGAAAACCGCTTCGATAGCGACGAGCCGGCAGTGATTGGCTACACCGAAGAGGTGGTTCTCTCAGGGACTAGCGGTTCGAAAACCGTCCGCGCGAAATCCGATACGGGGGCGACGCGAACGAGTATCGATACCCAACTCGCCGCAGATATCGGTGCCGGGCCGATTAAATCCATCACGCGGGTCAAATCCGGCAGCCGGAAAACCGCCAAAAGTCGACCAGTGGTGGACGTCGTCGTCGGTGTCGGTGGCAACCAACACACCGTCACCGCAAGCGTCGAAGACCGGAGCCACATGGAGTATCCCGTCCTCCTTGGTCGGGATATTCTCGAACATTATCAGGTCGATGTCAGCCGCCGAATCGAAGGCGACCGGACCGAAGCCGAAGAGGAGTAGCCCTACACTCCTTCACTCGAGTCCGAACCTAGCTCCGTCTCGTCGTCCGTTCTCATCTCGTCGGTCTCTTCGTGACTCGAGAGGACTACTTCGTCGTCGGTTATCGTTGCAATCTGACTCGTGTTCACTGGATAGGCATCCTGGTCGGGGTCGCCCCAGTTGAATCTGGCTTTCAATCGGTCGGTAAAGCCGGGTTCGGGGTCGATATAGAACGTCTCAGACTCGACGGTGGCGACGATACCGACCTGCTCGCCAGCTTCGTCGATGACCTCCTTGCCTTGGTCATCCTCGGTTAGTGTGTGGCCCCCAGCTTCGGCTGCCTCTTGGTCTGCTGGCCCCGGATCCGTGCCGGCAGCCATCGTCTCTCCGGTGTTGACACCGGCCTCGGGTGCGCCGGCCTGTTCGGTCGCTGCCATCGTCTCCTCTCGGTCAGCATACTCTTCGACATCGACGATTTCGGCCTCGAGTAGCTCACTTCCAAGCACTTCGGTCTCGAGGAGTTCTGACTCCTCGACCGTGTAGACCAGCCGGTTGCGGGCGCGGACATCCTCCTCGAGCATTCGGCGCTCGACGACATGGCTGATAATTCCTTCACCCTCCTCGCGCTGGGTGTGAATGCGTCCCCGGTCGAGGATTTCGTCAGCCGGCCCGCTTGTCCGCACGACATCGCTGTTGAGGATTGCCCGTTGAATCGTCTCGTCGTTAACGCTCGAGCGGATCTCCTCGAGTTCGATCTCACCGCGTTCTTCGACATCGACGTCGACAATCTCGCTTTCGACGGTCAGTCGCTCAATCTCCTCGATCGTATCGAGACGCATCTCGTCGATGTCGACCGCGATCCGGTTATCATCAATAAACTCGGTGTCGACTACCTCACGTTCGAGCAGCTCCGAGTCGACAATATCGCGCTCGATGACGGTCGCATCAGTGATTGTACTCTCGATGGTGTCCGTTTCGATAATTTCGGCTTCAACGACGCGTGTTTCGACCAACTCTGTCGTCACCGTCTCGCCCTCTCGAAGCGACTGCTCGAGTTCGCCGCGCTCCAGATTGGCCTGCTCGAGAATCTGCTCTCGCTCACTGAGTTGGTAGAAGCCGAGTTCGCCCGCTGGGGGCGTATCCTCGTGATAGACGAACACCATCTCGCCGTCTTCGAACGCTTCGAAAAAGGCCTCCCACTCGAGCGGAGAGTGCTCGTCTGTCAGTTCCTCTCGTCGATAGAACCGGTAGGGCTCATCCGGGTCTTCAACGGCAACGGGAACTGCGTCCCGCTGGTCGGCCCACGCTTTGATCTGGTTTCGGTCGGTCGTCATCTGTCGTTGGTCCGGGGTATCTGCCATAGGAGACCACTACGATATTCGCCACTTAGCTCAGCAGGGCTGTTCCTCCCTGTGTTTCATACACAGGTTGTGATTAACTCGAGTCAATCGTTCTCCACGTGGCGCCACTCGAGTAAGATGGGCTTACCGGTGGTGGCAGTCACAGGTACGGCGGCCAGAACGAGTTTCGGCAGATCGAAGACGGTCGATAGGTCATACAGACGCCAATTTCAGATTATCGCGTACAGTACCACCAGCTGAGACGTTCTACGTCGCCTCGTACTCCGCCCAAATATACAGCGTCGCGACTGAGCGATACGGTCGCCACCCCTCGGCAATCTCGCGCATCTCCGAGCGCGTCAGCTCTTCGCCATCGCCGTACAGCCCTTCGATCCCCCGGCGAACCGCGAGATCTCCCAGTGGCAGGATATCTTCTCGCTCGAGGACGAACAGAAGGTACATCCGCGCGGTCCACTCTCCAACGCCTTTGATGGCGGTCAGTTTCTCTATCACTGCCTCGTTCGATGTATCGGAGAGCCCAGCTCTCGAGAAATCCTCTGTCTGGAACGCACGAGCGGCGTTCTTGAGATACGCGAGTTTTTGTCTCGAGAGGCCGGCTTCCCGCAACTGTTGGTCTGGTGCGGCAAGGATCCGTTCGGGGGTCACCTCGTGGTCTACAACGTCAAAGACACGTTCTCTGACCGCCCGGGCACTTGCCGTCGAGAGCTGTTGATTGATAATCGAGAGACACAGTCGCTCGTATTCCGACCACGCTGGCTCCGTATACGGCTCGTGTTTCTCGATCAACGCGGCCATAACCGGATCCTGGCGAAGCGTTGGGAGGGCGTCTTCGATCATTACTACTACAACCTAAAGCGGGACGAGGGGTCAAGAATCCTCGAGATTTTTTGTGCGTCCGACCGTTGGATGTGTATGCACCCGATCGTTCATCCGGCCGTGGGCTACTGTTGTTATGCCCTCTACACTCGCTTGGACCGCGGTGAGCCGCCAGCAGCGGTGCCGACAGTGGTCGCCGTCGGTGCAGCAATCCTCCCGGATGCGCTCGACCAACCACTGTACCATCTCGGTCTCACCCCTGTCGGCCGAACTATCGGCCACTCGCTTTTGTTCGCTCTCCCCGCTATGCTCATCGTCTGGTATGTGACTGCCCGCCACGGCCATGGGGAGTGGGGAGTCGCTTTCGCGATTGGATATGGCTCACATATCGCCGCCGATAGTCCCTGGCATCTCCTCATGGGCGAGTATCACGAACTCGGCTTTCTACTCTGGCCGATCACGCCAATGCCAGCCTATGAGGGGACGAAAACGCTCGCGACGGTGCAAGGACTCGAGATTACAACCACCTGGCCTGAGGCGGTCATTTTCGTCGGAGGGATTGTGTGGTGGTGGGTCGATGGCAGGCCTGGGTGGTCATGGCTTCGAGACCGACTCTCCTAATCAGTCGGTCGGCGGTTCCTCGGGTTCGATACCCGCCAGCCGCATCGCATTTCCGGTGACTCCAAGGCTCATTCCCATGTCACCGATGACGACGGCGTGGATAACGGTTACAATGCCGAACGGGGCTCCCGCCGCAAGCACCGCCTTGACCGCTAAACTCGCCCAGATGTTTTGACGAATAACGCCATTTGCCTTCCCGGAGAGGGCATACAGATACGGGAGTCGGGAGAGGTCATCGCCCATGAGCGCTACGTCGGCAGTCTCTAGCGCAGTGTCTGTCCCCGCAGCGCCCATCGCAATGCCCACACCCGCCGTCGCCAGCGCCGGCGCGTCATTGATGCCGTCGCCGACCATTACCACGTCGCCGTACTCGGCTTCGAGCGCGCGAATCGTCTCGAGCTTTTCTTCGGGGAGCAACCCGGCTTGGTATTCCTCAACGCCAATAGTCTCCGCTACCGCCGCTGCGGTCCGTTCGTTATCGCCGGTGAGCATCACGACATGGGTGCCAGCCTGCTGGAGTTTCGATACCGTCCACGCCGCTTCCGACCGGACCGAGTCGGCGACCGCAATCGCCCCCAACAATCGCTCGTCGGTCCCAACGAGGACGACCGTTTTCCCGCCGGACTCGAGGTCCCGGACGGCCGTCTCGAGGTCGAAACAGTGTGACTGGTCACAGTCGGCTTCCGCCGGTTGCGGCATGGCTGTCTCGGATCCGAGCCACGTGGTTTCACTCTCTACGACCGCACCACCGTCGGTCATATGCGTGTGCTCGAGATCGAACGTGTCCGCAAAGATCGCTGGCTTGCCAACTCGATAGGTGGTTCCCCCAACCGATCCGCGGACACCGCGGCCGGCCAGCGCCTCGAAGTTGGCAACCGCCTCACTCCACTCAATCCCTCGATCGGTCGCCTCCGCGACAACTGCCTCACCGATTGGATGCTCGCTGCGGGCCTCGAGCGCCCCGGCAATCTCGAGTAGCTCTCGCTCGTTCACACCTTCTAAGGCAAGGACGTCCGTCACCGAGAGTTCGCCCGTTGTGAGCGTCCCCGTCTTATCGACCGCGAGGACCTTGCTCTCGCCGACGGCCTCGAGATAACGGCCGCCTTTGATGAGAACACCGTTTCTGGCGGCGCTCGTAATCCCCGAGACGACACTAACGGGCGTCGAGATGACAAAAGCACAGGGACAGGCAATCACGAGCAGCGTCAGACCGCGGAGAAACCAGGTTCCCCACGCGCCACCGGCAAGCAGCGGCGGGCCGACAGCTAACAGAAGGGCGAGCGTGACGACGAGTGGCGTGTAGATCGCAGCAAACCGGTCGACAAACTGTTCGCGCTCGGTTTTCTCTCGGTCGGCCTGGGCAACCAGTTCGACGATACGGGCGATCGTCGACTCGTCGGCTTCGGCGGTCACGTCGATCTCCAGATACCCCGTTTGAGCGATTGTCCCCGCATACACTTCCTCGCCGACGCCTTTCTCAACCGGCAGACTCTCGCCGGTGACCGGCGACTGGTCGATTGCGCTCTCACCCTCATGCACAACGCCATCTGCCGGCAGTTTCTCACCAGGTCGGACGATGACCCGGTCGCCCACGACAAGTTCCTCGACTGGAACGTTTCGCTCGTCGCCGTCCCGACGAACCGTTGCCGTCGCGGGTGAGAGCTCCATCAATTCCCGGAGAGAATCACGGGCACGATCCATCGAAAACCGCTCGAGTAGCTGGGCGACGCTAAAGAGGACGGCCAGCATCGCGCCCTCGAACGGGTGGCCCGTCAGCACCGAGCCAATAATGCCGGCACTCATCAGAAAGTCGATGTCCAAGTTGCGGGTGCGCGCGGAGTAGTATCCATTGCGGAGAATTGGTGCACCCGCAATGGCCGCCGCAGAAATGAGAAGCGTATCCGCAACAGTGAGCGTCAAACCGGCAACCGAACCGAGTATCGTGTCAAATCCGGGCAGCAAAAACTGCAGAGTCATTCCTGCTAAGAGGAACACGGCCCCGACTGCTGTCCCGACCGCTCTCTGACTCTGCCAGATTGGGTTCCCTCGAGTCCGTTCGGGTTCAGGACCGCCCGTTACTACGGTTGCCTCGTAGCCTGCGCGCTCAACTGCCTCGAGCAACGAGTCAGTATCGGCGGTGCCAGCCGTCGAGACCGTCACGCGACCGCTTGCCGGCTGCGTTTCGACGGTGGAAACGCCCGGGACGTCCTCGAGCGCTGATTCGACTTTTGAGCTACAAGAGGCACAGTCCATCGCCGGAACCGAGAGCGTCGTCTCCGTTCGCTCGACTCGGTAGCCAGCCGCCTCGATTCGGTGGATAATTTCCGGCTCGCTCACCTGTGAGCGGTCGTAACTAACGCGGACGGTGGCATCGGTGACCCGTGGCTCGACGGTTTCGACTCCCTCGAGGGGCTCGACGCTCGCGGTGATTTTCGCTGCACACGACGGACAGTCCATCTCGGGAACCGGACTGACGAGCGTGTCTGTCGAACGACTCATTGGGTGACGAGAGTCACTCGAGTCGAATAGGGGTTGTTTGGCGCACGCCAACTGTTTCAGATTGATTGCTATATTCTCACACGCCGTACGACAGTTCGTTCAATACGTTTCGCTTAGAGTCCGGGCTGAAACGACTCGAGTGGTGCCGTTTCGGTGATGAACGCACTCGCCAGGTGTGATTCTGCCCGCCGGAGTCGGTAAGACAGTGTCGAGCGTGGCACCTCGAGTTTTGTGGCAAGCTCGGTCAGTTCAATCTCTCGAGGCGTTTCGTAATAGCCGTGGTCAACGGCGGCCCGAAGCGCAGCCACTTGCGAGGGGGGTATCGTTGACGCAGCTTGTGGCTCGCCCGGATCGAGGTCGGTCAATCGGCGGACGTCCATGCCCGTGCACTCGTCGATTTCCGATTCGAGTGCCGCAAAGAAATCACCAACTGGTGCGGACGCCGAAAGGACAATCCGCCAGCGGTATTGGCGTCCCTCGCGCACGGTTTCAAAGAGCAGCCCCGGCCCGAGCTGCTCGAGGGCGACATGGGGGACGGAGGTACAGGACGCGGTTCGTTCCCAGGCGGTGTAGACGACGAGCGTCTCTTCGGTGCGATCTAGAATCTGCGTTTCACAGTCAGCTCCGCAGTTATCTCTGAGCAAGCAATCTGCAAAGTAGGTTGCCTCCTGATAGGCTGCCTCGAGGGCGTCTAAGGCTGCTTCGCTACCGGTGGCATGATCGACTCGCCAGAGCTGTTCGGCCGTGACGTGACACGACAGCGAGTGAATCTCCGTTTCCGGATGGGTTGTGAGCACGTCAGCAACGGGGTTAGTCCCGGGGTCGTACTCGAGTGTAAAGACGAATTCGCGCATACAAGAGAGAGGTGTGCAGGCTCAAAAGGCTTCGCGGCTCCCGGCCATGTAATAGATGATGGCTGGCAGCGCTCGGTGCACCCGATGGTGGGCGTTCTACCGCCGGTACAGCCAGACGGCGACCCACACAGCGGCGACCGCAGCAATGGCCATCTTTGGGGTGTTGGTCGTCGTCGACTCGAGGTTTGTGATCCTCGCTCTCATCGCCTACCTCGGGCCACTCGTAGTCTCCTACTGGCGACGTGAGTTTCCTGCTGAGGGCCAAAATGAGGCCCGCAGCACCGCTCGATCCAAACGGGATTCCGTCGATACTGGCTCACATGATAGACGCGACCCCGACTCGAGTCGTTCGGATAGCGATACAGATGGACTCGAGTCTGACACCGATACGGACCGCCCCGGTACAGACACCGACACGGACCGCCCCGGTACAGACACCGACACGGACCGCCCCGGTACAGACACTGATAGCGATACATAGATGCTGGCAAGCGAATCCAACAGCGACCAACCAATACACACTCGAACTCGAGTGCGACCGGCGCCATTGCGTACTCTCTCGAGACAGCCGTATCGAATCCGATATGACCGTTCGAAAGACGACAGTGACCCCTCGAGCGAGCTGTGAGATGGATTCTCGTCTATTTATGGGAAACGTTGAAAACCGTCCCGGTTGCATGAACGCACATGGAACGTGAGGATATCAACACCATCGCCGTTCTTGGTGCTGGAAATATGGGCCATGGAATCGCCGAGGTTGCCGCCCTGGCTGGCTATGATGTAACGATGCGAGATATCAACGAGGAGTTCGTCCAGAAAGGCTATGACCAGATCGAGTGGTCACTGGGCAAACTCGCCGGTGGCGACCACATCAGCGAAGAACTGGCCGATTCGGCCCTCGAGCGAATTGATCCGGTTGTTGATATGGGTGACGCCGTCGGTGACGCCGACGTAGTCATTGAGGCCGTCCCCGAGAAAATGGCAATCAAAAAGGAGGTGTACGCCGAAGTCGAGGAGTACGCCCCTGACCGCGCAATCTTCGGGACGAACACCTCCTCGCTGTCGGTGACTGAGCTGTCGGAGGTCACAGAGCGCCCCGAGCGCTTCTGTGGCATGCACTTTTTCAATCCGCCAGTGCGCATGGAGTTGGTCGAAGTCATCGCCGGCGACCACACCGACGAACCAACCCTCGAGTTGATCGAAGCGCTTGCAGAGTCGATGGACAAACGGCCGGTCCGCGTCCATAAAGACGAGCCGGGGTTCATCGTCAACCGGATTCTGGTCCCGCTGATGAACGAGGCTGGCTGGCTGGTTGCCGATGGGACGGCGACTATTGACGAAGTCGACTCGACGACGAAATTCGATCTCGGCCTCCCGATGGGGAGTTTCGAACTCGCCGACCAGGTCGGCATCGACGTTGGCTACCACGTTCTCGAGTATATGCACGAGGTGCTCGGTGGAGCCTACGAGCCGTCGCCGACGCTTGCAGAGAAAGTCGAAGCCGGTGAACTCGGCAAAAAGACCGGCAAAGGAATCTATGATTACGAGGACGGTCCCGGCGCAGAGATTCCGACCGATAAGGTGACCGATCTCGTCCGACGACGGCTGTTGGCGACGATGGCCAACGAAATCGCCAAACTCATCGGCGGCGATGTCGCTCCACCGGAGTCAATTGACGAAGCCGTCATGTTAGGTGCTGGCTTCCCCGACGGCCCGGTGAAAATGGTCGACACCCATGGGTTAGAAGACCTCCTCGAGACCCTCGAGGAAGCCTACGCCGAAACGGGTCACGAGCGCTATGAGCCCTCGGAGTATCTCCGCCAGCGTGCTGAGTTCGGCGGTTTCTATGAGGTTTCAACGGAAGAAGAAGCCGAGTTCGAAACCATCCGCCTCGAGTATCCTGGCGACTGGGTCGCTCATCTGGTCATTGACCGGCCACATCGGATGAACACTGTCAGCGATCAGATGCTCGAGGAGCTTGCGACGGCCATTGACATGCTCGAGGACGATGAATCTGTCCGAGCGATTGCGTTGACCGGCGAGGGGGGCCGAGCGTTTTCCGCAGGTGCTGACGTGCAGAGCATGGCGAGCGGTGCAGACCCACTGAGTGGAATCGAACTCTCCCGGACGGGCCAACAGACCTTCGGCAAACTCGAGGCCTGTGACCTGCCTGTTGTTGCGGGTATCGACGGCTACTGTCTTGGCGGCGGGATGGAGCTTGCGACCTGCGCGGATCTCCGTGTTGCAAGCGAGCGCTCGACGCTTGGCCAACCCGAACTCAATCTCGGGCTTATCCCCGGCTGGGGTGGCACCCAACGGCTCTCCCGTATCGTTGGCGAGGGCCGGGCAAAGGAGATTATCCTTACCGCCGAGCGCTACGATGCTGACACGATGGCCGATTACGGCTTCGTCAACGAGATTGTCGACTCCGAGGAACTGGTTGATCGTACCCTCGAGTTAGCGACCGATCTTGCTGGTGGGCCGCCAATTGGTCACCGATTTGTCAAGCGTGCGATGGCAGCGGGCCGAGACGATATTGATGCCGGCCTCGAGGTTGAGGCGGCAGCGTTCGGTCACCTGATGGGGACGGAGGATCTGATGACCGGTATCACGGCATTCATGAGCGACGAGGACCCGGAGTTCGAAGGAAAGTAAGTTAGTTGTGTTCTGTGTCGGGAATCTGGATTTCGAATCGAGCGCCTCCTGTCGCTGACTCGGCAACTGACACGTCCCACCCGTGGGCGTTTGCAACTTCTGCAACAATCGTCAGTCCGAGCCCGGTCGAGTCGCTCGTGGAGACGGTCTCCTCAAACACCGTCTCTCTAATTTCCGGAGCGATACCGGGTCCATCATCGGCGACAGAAAGTGTGTCTCCGTCGAGACCGATGGTCACGGTGACGGTCGACCCCGCGTGTTCGATGGCGTTGCGAAACAGATTCTCGAGTAGTTGCTGAAACAGGCTGTGATTTGCCTGTAGTGTGCCATCACCGTCGATTTGCATGGTTGCGCTGTCAGTTTCGACGCCGTCCCATGCGGCGTTGGCTACCGTGGTGAGTGACACCGGTCGCGTACTGAGAGTATCGGTGTCGGTACGAGTAAGCGTCCGAACGTTTTCGATGATGCGGTCGATTCGTTTGTGGGCTTCAGCAACGTTATCGAGATGTGGACTTTCACAGTCTTCAGCAGCCAGTTCGAGATAGCCGTTTGCGACCGTAACCGGATTCCGAAGGTCGTGAGTGAGGACTTTGGCGAACCGGTCTAACTGTTCGTTCTGACGCTCGAGTTGCTTTTTACGGTCGACCTGATCGGTTATATCATCGACGAAAAAGACGTGGCCGCCAAACAGGTTACGGTCGTCAAACAGCGGCGTCGCCCGAACGTGGTATGTTTGTAATCCAACTGAAGCCATCACTTTCTCTGGCTCTCGGTTAGAAACCAGTGAGTCGTAGTAGGATTTGACTTCTGGCATCGACGAGAGAATTTCCTCGACGTGGTGACCAATAACCTCCTGTCCCTCGAGGCCCAGTAGTTGCCGGCCCCGTTGGTTGATATCGACCAGTCGCCCGTCGGCATCAACAACGAAAACCCCGGCGTCGAGCGTTTCGACTACGGTGTTCCGTGCAGCGGGCGTAAGATCGAGGAACTTTGCCCTGGTAATTGCCCAGGTAAGGGTGATGCCGGTGACAACGAACAGCGATTGGGTGAGGTCATACTGCACCTCAGTGAAAATATAGATCGCGTTTCCGGCCCACGGGACAGCGATACCACCAAGAACTGCAACAACTTGCTTCCGATAGAGCACCTCTGATCGGAGGACAAACTGGATAAGCAACACGAAACAGCCCGCAAGCAGGAGATACGAGTAGATGGTGTGGAGCAAAAATCCGAGTTCGAACGTATGAACGTAGCCGAAGACGGCTCCCGTATCTTTTGAACTCTCAACCCAGAACAACGAGTGCCAACCCGCGGTCAACGTCAGCCCCGTTGCAATCACTGGTTCGATAGCTAGCAGTCCGAACGTCCGGCGAGTAAGATACTCTGACCGCCCGGTGTACTCGAGGGTGAACATCACAACCGAAATGACCAACACGCCGACGGCGGGGATAATGAGTCGAAACGGGTACCACAGCAGCGGCGTCTCGAGACCAGTCCGCCCAAGAACAGTCGAGATAAGTGTGACAAACGTCCACACGAACGCGCCGATATTGAACCACGCAACCGCCCGCGCCCCAAGCACCTCCTGCTGTCGCCAGGCATAGATGGCAACACAGAAACTGGTTATCGTACTCGCAACCAGGAGGAGTTGATAGGCGATGAGCGTGGCTGACATTACCTCCTGTTATCACGTATGGTTTGTAACTGTTGGTGGCCACACGCCAATAGGAAAATAATTTATTATTGAATATACTATAGTGCTGATACTATGTCACAGTCTCTCACCGCTCGGGCGCGAGATTTATCATCTATTGTTACCATGTGTGAGCCGTGGCAGTATTCGACGATGAAGACACGGGAGGGCTCCGCCGATGAGTGACAATCCAGAGATACTCGTCGTCGACGACGAATCACGTCTCGCGGACCTGTTTGCCGCGTGGCTTGGCGCCGAGCGACCGGTTGCCGCCGCCTACAACGGTGAACAAGCGCTCGAGAAAATGACCGACGCAATCGAAGTCGTGCTCCTCGACCGACGGATGCCCGGGCTCTCAGGCGATGAGGTGCTCGCAGCAATCCGAGAGAAAGGATATGATTGTCGTGTTGTCATGGTGACGGCAGTCGACCCCGACTTCGACATCATCGAGATGGGCTTTGACGATTATCTCGTCAAACCGGTCTCGAAAGACGAACTGCTGGATATTGTCGAACGGGTTTCCTCCCGCTCGACCTACGAGTCAGATATCCAGGAGTACTATGCGTTGGTCTCAAAGAAAGCGCTGCTCGAATCGGAGAAATCTGACCGCGAGCTAGCCGATAACGACGAGTATCAACAGCTCTGTCAACGGGTCGAGAAGCTTCGTGAAGATGTTGATGAAACGGTCTCAGGCCTCTCATCGCACGACGATTTCGTTGGCGCGTTCCAAGACCTTCAGACGGAAAACTAATCGGCACTCTCGGCTGACGAGTCAAACTCAAACTCGAATCGAGCCCCCCCATTGTCACTATCAGTTGCAACGGCTGTCCATCCGTGGCCGTTAGCGACCTCTTTGACAACCCAGAGTCCGATTCCTAATCCGGAACTCGAGGCCGAAACGTTTGATTCAAACAGCTGGCCACGGATCGAGTCGGGAATACCCGACCCATCATCGGCAACATAAAATCCAGGCTGGTCAGCCAACGTCCCGACCTGAACCGTCACCGACGATCCGCCGTGTTCGACGGCGTTGCGAAACAGATTCTCTAACAGTCGCTGGATTCTAGACCGATCACCGTCGATGGTGACCGTTCCCTCAATCTCGAGCGTTGCCCCCTCTGTTGTGACGGTTTTCCAGGCCGTTTGGGTCAGTGTCGCGAGATCGATGGGCTCCCGCTCGGTGATCGTATCACCCTCGCGGGCGATCATGAGTACATCTTGAATAATCTCTTCCATCCGGTCTAACCCGGCGCGAATCGGCGAGATATGCTCGCGTGAATTGGTCTTATCGAGGAGATCGAGATAGCCACTTGCGACACTCAACGGATTTCTGAGATCGTGACTCAAAATACTCGCAAAGGCATCGAGCCGTTTGTTTTTCTCACGAAGCTGGCGCTCTCGCCGTTTCCGTTCGGTAATATCTCGCAAGACGCCAACAGTTCCGGTAAACTCCCCATCTGTTCGCAGGATTGCAATCTGTGCCTCACAGGGAATCGCTTCGCCCGTCTTCGTTTTAATCGCCAGCTCAATTGTATCGGCATCCTTTCCCTCTTTGAGCAGCGTTTTGATCCGTTCATTGCCGGCTTTCACGTCTTCTGGGCCTAGATACATCGAGACATGTTCGCCGAGGACCCCCTCTCGGGTGTAGCCGGACATCTCCAACAGCGCATCATTGATCGTCGTCACATGCCCCTCTGCATCCAAAATATACATTCCGTCACCGGCTGTTTCGACCAGTCGCTCATATCGCGCTAATACCTGCTCGGTGTGTGCGAGCTGCCCACGAACGGCGATAGACTCGAGGACCCTTGAGGCGGTCTTCGAAATCGCTGTAAGCATCTCCCGTTCGGGTTCGGAAAACGGCTCCGTAGCATAGACGACTAGGACGCCATATCGGTCTTTATCTGAGACAAGCGGCGCGACAGCGACAGCGCGGACGCCATGCTCATTCGCTACCGGACCAAGCGGCGCTGCTGATGGCTGTGACTTCAGATCTTGGACGAACTGTAGCTCTCGACGATGCAACGCCCCCTCGAGCAACGGCTGGCTGCCATCACCGATTGGAAACGTCCGCCTGATCGGAAGCGTCTCCTCACCGTGTGTGGGCAGCCATGGGACGACTTCTCGTTCGCCACGGTCGTACTCGCCAATCCAGACGAACTGATAGGTCGCTTGTGCGGTGAGCACTTCTCGAAGCACCCGCTCAACATCGTTTGGGGTAGCTGAGTCAGCTAGTTGGCATTTTATGTCCGTGCGTAACTGCGTTAAGTGGTCTGCCGGTTCTGACGGCCCCATCAGCCGATTACTCAACAGCCGCGACAGTGAGGCCGTGTGGTCGACTGCCGCTTGCGAACCATCTGCCGTTTCAACAACCTCGCCCAACACCGGTTGGGTGGTCTCCGTCCCTGATGGGGCATACAGAAACGTTGCCGTCTCGGGCGTCCGCTCATCAACTGCTCGAACAAACGCCGGTATGTCATCGACCGTTGCCCCATCGACAATGACGGCATCAACCGACTCAGTCTCGAGTCGGTTCAACGCCTGGGATTGCGTGTGGGCGATGACGGCGTGGATTGGAAGCTCCGTCAGTGCGAGTGCAATCGTTGCTCGCGTGTCGCGATTGCTACTCACACAGAGCACGCGCGGCCGGGTCATCGATGAGTCACGCTCCACAACGAATACACTCCTGATATTACCCTCGTCGTGACTGAGATAAAAGCCTCTTTCGACCCAGTTGCTGGATAGACCGTCGCCAGCAGGGCCGTCACCTTCTACCACGGAACCTGTCTATAAATGAGATTCCGCTGGACCTCGTTTGTTCCCTCATAAATCACCGGAATCCGGCTGTCACGAAACACACGTGAAATTCGGCGCTCGCCGAGCACGGAGCGTCCGCCGTGGAACTGCATCCCTTGCTGGGTAACGTCGACAGCCATCTCAGTCGCCTTTGTTTTGGTCAACGCCGCCCAATAGCCCGCCTGATCGTTTGTCGCTACCTTCTGGCAGGCTCGCCAGGCCAGTGCACGAGCGGCCTCAAACTCGAGTATCATTTCGGCTAAGCCGTGTTGGACAGCCTGAAACTCGTTGATCGTCCGGCCAAAGCCCTCACGATCGTGAGCAAACGCCCACGTTTCTTCGATTGCGGCTGCGGCAAGCCCAAGACTGTGACCGGCCACGATCACGCGGCCGTGATTGAAAAAGTCCGCAAGCATCATGAACCCAGTTCCCTCGGTCCCGATCAGGTTTGCTTCCGGAATGCGACAGTCCTCGAGGGTAATGTGGGCCTGTTTGGACGCCCGCATCGCGATCTTCTCTGGAATATGTTCGGCTTCGTAGCCCTCAGTGTCGGTCGGTACAATAAACAGCGAGTGGTTTGCATAGCGGTTATCTTCATTGTCACCCGTCCGAGCGTAGAGCGTGACCCAATCGGCCTCGACACCGTTGCCGATCCAGTACTTTTCGCCGTTTAATACGTACTCGTCTCCGTCTTTTTCGGCCCGTGTTTGCATCCCTGCCAAGTCACTTCCCGTTTCGGGCTCCGAGACGGCAAGTCCGGATATCTGCTCGCCTTCTGCAACCGGCCGGACGTACTCCTCACACTGCTCCTCTGTGCCGTACTGGTAGGTTATCTCACACCCGAAACTCGCCAACTGAAGGGTGAGTGCAATCCCCGCATCGCCACGATATAATTCTTCGGTGAGTGCAAGCAGTTCTGGCAACTCGAGTCCCCGACCGCCGTATTTCTCCGGAATATCTTGGGCGACGAGGCCGGCCTCGTGGCCGGCTTCGAGGATATCCCACGGGTACTCCCCGGAGTCGTAATACTCGGCTGCGCTGGGTAAAATATACTCCTCAGCAAACGCCCGCGCATCCGCCTTGATTTCGTGGGCATGCTCCGGGACAATACTCGCATCGAGAACGTGCATAACACGTACACCACGTCTCGAGGCTTATACCTCATGGAACCTCATGTGAGTTTATTTGTGTTGTTACTGTCTATCGAGTCTGACAGCGTTAGCCGGTGAAACCGGTCAGCAACCAGTCGCCGTTCGTACCGTTTTCATCGGCAATCCCGGGAGCGCTCACCAAAACAAACGCACTTTCAGCCTCGCCGTTTCGAATCTGCCGCGTCGATTCCGGCGAGATCCACAGCGCATCGCCGGTCTCCATCTCCACTGGCTCTCCATCGACGACCACAGTCGCCGCCCCTTCAATCAGCACATACACCTCCTCGTGATCGTTATCGCTGTGGTCATGTGGGCGGCTGTTCCAGCCCGGATCACAGCGGGCGACGGTCACCCCGACCTGTTCGGTCTCGAGTGGCTCAGAGAGAAAGTGCATCGCGTTCGAGACCTGATCGACCGCCTCGTAGTTGACTTTCCGGTAGGACATACGATTCCCTTCGGCTCGAAAATACTAAAGGTACGCGTCAGTCCTCGAGGGCGAAGGCCACCGTCACCTCCGCTTGGTACTCTCGGTGGTCGGCGGATGCAACTTCGACGCCAAGTTCGTCGACTTCAGCCCAGTGGACGTTCTCTAAGGTTTCTTCGGCACGGTCGATTGCGTCGTCAGCAGCGGCGTCGAAGCTTTCAGTGCTCGTTCCGATCAGTGTGATTTTTTTGAATACCATAGTTGACCTGTCCGATAGAGACCGATAGCATACCACACGCGACACACTCGACAACACGACGCCATTGCAGCCGGTGTGTGAGATGGTATCCGTCTCGAGGGACGGTTGCACTCCAATATGAAGCGTCTTAGCTGTTCGGGGGCTGGGAAGCAGTAGTCACCGCTCGACTTCATGCGGAGGGCAGCCGCCACAGCTATGAGCATGGATCGGACAGCTATGGTATGTCAAATGGCTCTCCTGATGCCATCGGCGAACCGCCAGTGACGGATGAACTTACCCCTCCCGAGCGAACGCTGATGGGTCCCGGTCCAAGCGACGTCCATCCTCGTGTTCTTCGGGCGATGAGTACCCCACTTGTGGGACACCTCGATCCGTTCTTTATTGAGATCATGGATGAGGTACAGGAACTCCTGCGATACACGTTCGGGACCGAGAACCGATGGACGCTTCCCATCTCCGGGACCGGTTCAGCTTCGATGGAGGCTGCAATCGGCAACCTCGTCGAACCGGGCGACACCATGCTCGTCCCGACCAACGGCTACTTCGGCGGCCGGATGGCCTCGATGGCGCGACGCGCCGGCGGCGAGGTCGTTACTGTCGATGCTCCGTGGGGCGAACCGCTCGAGCCGGCGGCTGTCGAGGCTGCGCTCGCCGAACACGATCCCGACCTGTTTGGATTCGTCCACGCCGAAACGAGTACGGGCGTCCGCCAGCCAGCCGTAGAGGAACTGACGGCGGCTGCCGCCGACTACGACACCCTCGTTATCGCTGACTGTGTGACCTCTCTGGGCGGTGTCGAACTTCGGGTCGACGACTGGAATATCGATGTCGCTTACAGCGGTCCACAGAAGTGTCTCTCCTGTCCGCCGGGCGCGAGTCCGTTGACCCTCTCCGATCGAGCGATGGAGAAAGTGCTCTCTCGAGAGACCGACTCCCGCTCGTGGTATCTCGACCTCTCGCTGCTCGAGGGATATTGGGGTGAGGACCGCTCGTACCACCACACCGCCCCCGTTTCTAACGTTTACGCGCTTCGAGAGGCCCTCCGCCTCGTTGCCGAGGAGGGAATTGAAACTCGGTGGGATCGTCACGAACGGATGGCCGGGGCACTGAAAGCCGGCGTCGAAGCAATGGGTCTCGAAATGAACGCAGCCGAAGAGTATTGGTTACCCAGTTTGAACGCCGTTCGCGTCCCCGATGGGATCGATGACGGGGCCGTCTGTGGCCGACTGCTCGAGGAATACGACCTCGAAGTCGCTGGCGGACTCGGTGATCTTGCGGGTGATATTTTCAGAATTGGTTGTATGGGACATTCGGCACGTCCGAAAAACGTGATTTATACGGTTACGGCGGTAGGCGATGTGCTGGAATCGATGGGCGCAGCCGTCGATCCGGGGGCTGGTGTGACGGCGACGCGAAATGCACTCGAGGGTTAAGCGGAGACTGGCGGGGCGCGCTCAACTTGGTACTCGTCGCCGTCGACGACGATAATCGCCCACTCGTAGGGCGGGTTCTCCGCTTGTAGTCGCTGTTCTAACAGGTCTGCGTCCCCCGGTTGGGCAACAAAGCAGTGGAACTTCCCGGATGCTGTTGGAATCTCCCGTCTCTTGAGGACGGTGCTGACGTGGACAACTTTCCAGTCGCGTTCGGCTCGAAACTCGGGGCCAGAGCCTTCGACGGTGTAGCCCAATTCGGCGAAAATTGACCTGGCCTGCTCGGCGAGGCGCATGTTAACAGGACCCATTCAGATGTGAGTACGTTTGCATGTTACATAAAGGTTGGCACGTGCTACCATGTTCCGACCATCCTAGTGAGTCTGCCTGGCCATGTGTTCACATTGTCTCCGAACGGCGGGCAGGAGTGACTCGAGAACGTGGCGGTGCTCGCTCGTCGGTGAACACGGACGAAACGTTTTAATTTTACGTCAGCTATGCTCGAGATATGGGCTCTTCGGTCTCCCTTGGCCAACGACACTACGTCGTGTCCGCTCTCTTCGGGATTGCCTCCCATGTGTACCTGTATCAGTTTGCTCACGGGGGAGGCGTTCCATGGACGACAGTTGCGGGTGTTGGCATCGTTGTCGCAGCTTTTTCCGGGCCGGTCATGTGGGTCGCTCGCGATCGATTTCCCGAACGGCGTCGGTCGCGTCTGACGCTAGCTGGATATGGTATTGCGCTGTTTCTCCTTCTTTTCATCTCCCAGGTTTCAATTCCGTTTGACCACTCGTTCTCCCAGCTGTCCCCAAGGGCTGTTATTATCGGCATCTTTGTCGGATACCTCCCTGTTTTGATTGCGGAACTGACGGTTGTTCCCGAGCGGTTACGGCCGTACCAAGAGCAAGGCTAACGACTTTTCACAGAAGGAGGAACTGCCCGCCTCGAGCGCCTTTAGTCAAGCGGCCATGACGGGCGGCGACAGCCACAGCGGGAGAGGACGGCGTCGTCGGGGCCGACGATGGTGACCATGGTGTATGGGCTGCCACAGAGCGGGCACGGGTCGAGGGAGTTGGGGCCGGGGAGTACCGGGTCGCCCTCAGTCTGTTGGTTAGCCCCCATTGGAGCTTCCATGAGAGAGTGTATACCGACGTGCGTCCGTTGCCGGAGCGACAGCGGGGGATAGTTGTAACTGGCGATGCGGGCGTCGTGCGAGATGTTTATATTTTGGTCTCGTGTATGCAAGCATGGCTTGTGAATCCCGATCTGGGATTGGAAGCCACGTCTCGGGTGCCTTCTACACCCGGGTCATTTCGACGCATGCCCCCATGGCCGGAAACGGTACTTTCCGGGCCAAAATTCAGTATGGTTCAACTTATAGTTATTGGTAATCGGTGTAAGATAATTGGTTACACATCCTTTCAACTAAAAAAGGTATAGCACGACGGTTCCGGTACGCCACACCGAATCCCGCGTTGTGTCCGGTCTACAAAAATACAGCGAGAGTTTGCTCCGAGGTACTTCACTCGTGGGCGGCGTCCCACTCGGTCGCTTTCCGGAAGTTTCCACACCGGTTACACTGGATTCGCCCCATCGAGTCCATGGCGTTATCAAAACTCTCACAGTTTCCACAGAACCAGCCATATCGGTCGGTGCCGTCGGAATCGCTGTAGACGGCAAAAAAGGGTGCCTCTGAACCGCGGTCGCCATCCGTTTGAGAGACATACACCGTTTCCCCAGTCGTCGTTGTCCGTTTGTTCATACGAACTGATAGACCGTGTTTTGCTAAATGCCTACCCCTCACTCACAGTCGGGGTGGCCTAAGTAAGCCAGTGTTACGTAAGGAAAGATGTGCATATATCATGAACTCGTGTCGGTTGGAAAGAACGATTTGCAACAAATCGTGAGACGGGACCGACTACCGGCCATTTCATCCTCGCGTATCATAACTGAAACGGACTGAAAGGTTTACCAGCGTTGGTCTCTTTCTTCACACAATGACGCTGGTCGTGGTTCCTGTACGATACCCATTAACTCCCCATTCACGCCAGACGCTCGAGCAGGCGGTCGCCGTGGCAGATGAACGTGAGGCGGCGATCACTGTCTTGCATGTTAATTTGTACCAAAACGGGAAGAAAGTGACACGGACGGATCTCAAAGGGGTCGTCGAGCGGTCGGTTGGCCGGATTGAGAACGCGCGATACGTTGTTCGCTCTGGATTTCTCGTCGAGGAGACGATTCTCGATGAGGTGGCTGCTGAAAAGGCTGATATCGTTGTGATCGGTCATGAGCAGGCCAGTCGATGGCGACGGATTATCAACCGGTTTACCGACAATCCAAATATTGACCATTACCTACGGACGAATCTCGACTGTGAAGTTATTACCGTCGAGAGCGCAGCGGCCTGACCCGTATCGCCACGGTGTCCGTTAGTTTCGCTTTTCACTTTCTTCTTCAGCACCAACACGCCCAGCGCCGACCGGTGGCTCCGGTTTTGGCGCCGTGTCTTCTCCGAGGGCAACACGGGCTGTTCCGCTGGTTTCATCAAAGATGTGATGTTGGTGTGGGTAAGCGAATTCGACGTTCGCCTCGGCGACCCGGTTCCAAATCTCCGTCTGGACGCGTGAGCGCACCGTCCCCAGCTTGTAGGGCTCTTTTGCCCAAAACCGAAGCGTCAACAACACCCCGTTATCGCCGTACTCCTCGAGATAGCAGCGGGGGGCGGCCGGATATCTGGCGCTTCCGATTCGGATATCTGGCCCGCCGGAGATCACTTCTTTAACATCCCGTGCGGCACGCTCAGCGAGCGTTCGGGCCGCCTCGAGATCGCTTTCGTAGGTGACCTCGAGTTGAATCGCAAGTCGTGTCCGCTTATCCTCTGCAGAATAGTTGATCACGTCACGCGTGTGTATTTCTGAGTTAGGAATCACTAAGAAGGTGTTCTCGAGGGTGAATATTTTGGTATACCGGATGGTGATATCCTCGACGAACCCGCGGTGGCCTTCGTCGACGATTTCGATCATATCGCCGATTTCGAACGGGCGGTCGGTGAGGATAAATATCCCGTTGATGAAACTCCCAATGAGGGGTGCTAACACGATACCGACGACGGCTGAAATGACACCGACAGAGAGGAGCACTTGTGAGCCCCCGAAGCCGAGAATGCTGGCGGCAATCATGGCTGCCGTTACCAGTGTCAGCACCCGGACGCCGCGTAACACCGTCCGGGTGACACTCGGGCGCTCGATTCGCTGGGCGACGGTACGACCGGTGAGGCGGACGGCGAGTTTTGAGAGATACCAACCTAAGAGAACAACAACCAGTGCGAGCGCGAGATTTATCGTATATGGTGGAATCCACGTCGGGAGCGCCTGCTCTATCGACCCCACAACGGTTTCGCCTCCAAATCTCGGCTCCTCGCGCATGTCGTGACACTCCCATCCGCGGTGGTTAAACGTTCTGACCGACGGACTCCGAAAATTTGTTTTCGAAACTGCGTGCTACTCAAATCATACTAAATTCTTTATGCTGCCACCACATCGCTCTCAGCATGGCCCAGGACGAACTCCGGACAACAGTCGAGCAAGTCGGCGACCGGTTTACCCTCGGTGAGTACGAACTCGACGCCTATCTCGCCGTTCTCGAGCATGGCCAGCTCACGGCGAGTGAGATTGCCGAACGGACGAGCATTCCACAGCCCCGCGTGTATGATACCGTTCGCAGTCTAAGCGACCGTGGACTCGTCGAGCTTCGGGAGTCACGGCCCATGCAGATTGTTGCTGTTGATCCGGCAGAGGCCTTTGGCGATGTCCAATCCTCGCTTGCGACGATGATCGACGAATTGGAGTCTCGGTATACAGCGCCGGCTCGGGAAACCGAAGCGGTGACACTTGTCAAATCGCGGTCGACGATCCTACGCTATTTTGAGGAGGTAATCGAAGCCGCCGAGTACGAACTTTCACTCTCACTGACACCAGCGCTGCTCGAGCGGTTTCAGGGGGTACTCAAACGGACGCACGCGGCAGGTGTCAGCGTCGACCTCTTGGTGAGTCCAGCTTCGAACGCGCCCGGCCCGGACCAGTTTGCGTATGACGCTGTTGGGACGACTGTGCGAACTCGTCGCGGCATTACGACCCCAATTCTCGCCGTCGCCGACGGCAATTACTCGATTTATGCCACCCAAGATGCGCTTCGAGATGACCGTGACCGGTATGGTGTCATTTTCAACCGGTCGGCGCTCGGGTTTCTCGTCTCCGGCTTTTTCGGCACTGTCCTCTGGACGACGACCGAAGAGACGTTTATCGAAGATGGGGTCGGCCGCACGTTCCCCCGTCGGTACGCCTCGATCCGTCGCTGCGTGAAAGACCTCATCGATGAAGGTGGAACGTTTTATGCGACCATACTCGGTCGAGATGTCGAAACGGGCCACGAGCGGACCGTTGACGGGGAGGTAACCGACGTCTCTTTTGAGCTCTCAGAGGAGGTCGCCGGACTCACTCTCAAGGGCCAGGAGGGGACGGTTACCGTCGGTGGGCGGGTTGCCGCCTACGAGGAAATCGAGGCCCACGAGATTCATATTGGTCGGAGACGGCCACCGGATATTGATTGACTGTCTTTAGGGTTCGTAAAAAACCAACTCTCTTTTTATAACTAGACGGTGAGAACGTCCGTATGGCAGCGGATTCCGATCCGATTCCGATGACGCCCGCTCGAGAAACGGCACTGGCCTGTCTCGAGGCCGGTATCGAGGCGACACTACCGACAACGGTGCTTCCGACGGCCGTCTCACGCGAGGGGTCGACGCTGGTGGTTGGTGACAACCAGTACGATCTCGAGGAGTACGAACGGGTGGTCGTCGTCGGTGGTGGGAAAGCCGCGGGCGAACTTGCTGTGGCTCTGGAGGGTGTCCTTGGGGATTGGATCACGGAGGGGGTTGTCATCTCGACGACGACGGCTGAAACCGATACCGTTGCGGTCGTCGTCGGTGGCCATCCGATTCCCGACGAGGACGGGGTGATGGGGACGGAACAAATCCTTGAACTCGTCTCCGAGGCTGGTTCGGAGACGCTTGTTTGCTGTTTGATTACCGGCGGCGGAAGCGCCCTGCTTCCGGCCCCAGCCGTTGGCGTCTCACTCGAGGCGGTCCAGTGGGTGACGACCGATCTACTCCAGAGTGGTGCGACAATTGAGGAGGTAAACTGCGTTCGAAAACATCTCTCGAAGCTCAAAGGTGGGCAGTTGGCTCGCGCATGTGCGCCAGCGACAGTTGTAGGCCTCGTGATCAGTGATGTCGTCGGTGATAACCTCGATGTGATCGCAAGCGGTCCACTCGTTGCAGATCCGACGACCTTCGAGGAAGCCCTCGAGATCTGTGAGCAGTATCAACTTTCACTTCCCGCGGCCGTTCGTGCCCATCTCGAGGCTGGTGTCGAAGGATCGGTTGCCGAGACGCCGGGTCCTGACGCATCCTTTTTTGAGCGCGTTTCGATTACGATCCTCGCAAACGGGCAGCGTGCCATCCAGGCTGCAGCGTCAGTCGCCACCGACCGGGGGTACAACACGCTCGTACTCTCCTCACAACTCGAGGGCGAGGCTCGGGAGATTGGGAAAACGCATGCGGCGATTGCTCACGAGATTCGAGCAACGGGGAACCCGCTTGCCCCGCCGGCGGTTGTTCTTTCCGGTGGGGAAACGACAGTGACGGTGACCGGTGAGGGTCGTGGGGGCCCAAATCAGGAGTTTGCGGTGAGTGCAAGTCTTGGGCTTTCGGTTCCAGATGCGGTCATCGGTGCCATCGATACCGACGGAATTGATGGACGATCCGATGCCGCAGGGGCGATTGTGGATGCAGAGACCGCGACGCCACCGAGTGGCGCGAAAGCCGCGCTCGAGACGAACAATGTCACACCGTTTCTGGCTGCAAACGGGGGGCTTGTCCAGACGGGACCCACGGGAACGAACGTCAATGACCTACACGTTATTGTAGTCCCAGAGACCGATTAGGTGCTGTAAGTTTTTGTCAGTTGCCACTAACCGATTCGTATGGAGTACCGAACTGTCACACAAACTGAAACGTATCTGGCCCGCCTCGAGACGGGAGCCGACTGGCGGGCGGAGATCGAATTGCTCGCCGAAGTTGAAGGGATCGAAGCCGGCTGGTTCAATGGCATGGGGGCGGTCGAAGACGCCGTCATTTGGTTTTATGACCAGACCGAAAAAGCGTATGCAGCCGTCGAATTTAACGAATCGCTCGAGGTGGCTGCCTGTGTTGGCAACGTGTCGTTGCTTAACGGTGAAATTTTTGCGCACACGCACGTCGTTCTTTCACGGCCGGATGGGGAGACCGTTGCCGGCCATCTCGATACGGCGACTGTCTTTGCCGGAGAGGTGTGCCTACAGGCGTTTGCGGAGCCGTTAGTTCGGGAGTTTGATGAGACGACTGAACTAGATCTGTGGCTTTAATCACTCGAGCAGCGAGCGGGCGACGAGTTTAAAAAATAGTGGTGTGTGAGCTTCTTAGTTTAGAAACTGTGGCATTCGGCGAATGAATCAAACAGAAAGCAAAAAGGCGGTTTGGAGCGTATTTATGGAAGTCACAAGACTAAAACCCCGCCCTTCACAGTAGTTGCCGAATCAGACCTTCGTCAAGGCAGCCACGACAGAGTTGGCTCCGAGGTCGCAGCGAGTGTGAGTTTTCTCCCAGTGCTGGATGA
>LFCJ01000223.1_pt1 | contig 33604 bp, 40 predicted proteins | sample 643141 | NCBI WGS metagenome assembly LFCJ01 (sample SAMN03766243, study PRJNA286221) | soda lake metagenome | biome: soda lake; feature: Kulunda steppe; material: water; isolation source: sample B1-Br-g2 brine of Lake Bitter-1 | place: Russia: Kulunda steppe | collected 2010-07
CCGCGCCACCTGCAGCCCCCGCCCACACCCCAGGGCCGCGCCCCGCCGCCGCGCCGGAGCCTGCTGCCCACGCACCGCACCCGCTGCCCTGGGAGCTAGTTTGGACCACAGACCCGCTGGATCACAACAATGAGCCCGTGCACGCGCTGGCCTACTGCCCCACAGTGAGAGCGCGCGCTGCCTGCGCACATGTGCATGCGTGCCTCTGCCCATGCCGCGTGCCACACATGCCAGTCTGCCTGCCTGTTGTGTGACGGCCCCGCCAGCTGGGCTTGGGCTCAGCAGCTGTCTACCTTCCCTGGGTGTGAGCCAGCGACCCTGCTCTAGGCAAGGAAGGGACAGGTCCAGCACTTCCAGCTGCGGTGTGCTCATGGGTTGCTCCGATGTGCACGCAGCGTAGGAGGGAAGCACCAGGCTGTGCCATTGCCGCTGTGGCGGCTGCTGCGTGGCCACACTGCTGACACTGCCCCTTTCTGGAAATTTTGTTGCATCCCTGCCTCACTGCAAGTGCGCCTGCAGACGTAGAATTATCTCCTGCCCTGTTGCTGCACCCACCTTCACAAGCTGCAATGCTGCCTGTATCTTCACCAGCCGCACCTGCCTTAACCTACCAAACTGCTGCACCTGCCCGCACCTGCTGCACCTATCCCCCTACCTCCATCCGCTGTGATGTTCCTGTGCTCGCAGATCTCCGGGCTGCCTGGTGGCGACGGCCATGCAGGCTGGCTGATCTCATCCTCTCGGCACACGCTCAACCTGTGGGAGGCCTCCCCAGGAGGAGGGGCAAAGAGTGGGGAGCCATCGATTATGGTGGGTGAAGCTTGCTGCCACTATTGCGGCCACCCCCACTAGCAGCAGAGGCCGTGGCTGCTATTCAGCCTGTTATCCAGCGGCACAAGCATCCAATTATCCATCCATCTACCCATCCATCCATCTATCCATCCGCCCAAGCAGCCACAGGCAGCAACCCAGGCAGCCATGGGCCATCAATCCATGCTGCAAAATCAGCTGTGGCTGCAAGCTCAGCTGTGGCTGCCATCCATCGGCCCAAGCAGCGCTGGCTGCTCGCCATTAGGGATGGCCTTCCTTTGCTGCTCTTTTGCATCAAGGGCTTGGTTCTACCATCCGCCACTGCTCTGGCTTGGCCATCTGCCAATTATGGTCACTGAAGGCAATGGCTGCAAGCTGTAATAGAGCGGATGCGCTTGGGCTTACATGCAGAGGCACCCTCAAGATCATGGCTTTCCCGTACGCTGATATGCACAACTTAATCTTGCATGCGTTGCCCCCTCCCTGCCAGGCATGCACAGATATACCGGCGCACAGCTTGCGCAAAATGCATGCTGCATGCCCATGCTGCTCATGCCCGCCTGCTCACCTTACACCTTGCTTTCTCTTTCTCCACTGGCTTGTCTGAAGCCTGAGGCTCGCAGATGATGCACAGACACTTGCCAAGGAAGCCAATTGCCTTAATCATCCTCACCGGCCCGTCTGCTGCCTATGGCTTGCAGATGATGCACAGCCAGCTGACCGACTTCCTGTCCACGCACCTGGCCATAGAGGAGTCGCTGTCGACCATGTTCGCTGTGTCCCTGGACACCAAGGTGGGTCGCATGTTGCTGCAGGCTAATACCTCATGATCATGTATGCCATGCTGTCCTCCTAAGGGGACAAGGAGAAGGGCACGCAGCTGCAGGTACGCTTGCAAATGGCTTGGCAATGCCAGGCCCAGTGTTTCCCTGACACAAGGATGTAAGCTCACCTGGTAAGCTTTCCTGCGCCCCCTCAAGTCCCACACCTGTCGAGTGCCGCACGTGTGCATGCACTTGTGAGCACATGCACTAACGTAGCTTTTGAATGTGTGGGCATGTCATGCTAACACAATCAATGGTTGCCCATACATGCTAAGCCGACCTCAATGCGTGCCGGAATGTGGAACAAGTGTTCATGTGGGGCCGCTTCCGTGCGCGCGTGCACAGCATCCAAATGGCTTGTCCTGCGGCACTGCTGTGCGCGCACCCGTGCGCGCGCACACCCTGCCGAGAGTGCGTGAGGGTGCTCCACGGGTGATGTGCATGCGCGCAGGCGGCCTCGGAGTGTGTGACTGTGCACAGCTTGTCCGCGGACACCGGCATCTTGCCTTACAAGTACCGCATCGTACCGCCCATGGACGGCGGCACGGCAGGCGCTGACTGGGCGGGCCGGCCGGCGGGCAAGCCTGCCCCAAAGCAGCGGGGCCTGCATCGGGTGAGGGTTGGCTTTGCGGGGGGATACGCCGGCAGCCAGCTGTGCATTGGGGGGGCTGTGCAAGGTAAAGCAGATGGATTTGCTCCTGCAATCAAGGCGGCACCCCGCTCGCTCATGCCCTCCGCAAAAGGGCAGCGCAGGATTGCGGCTGCGCTGTTCGGAGTGACGCACTTAGAACGCGCCATCCCCAGCTGCTGCGCTTGTGCTGGCCCAGCGTTCAGACGAGCTGAAGTGGGGTGGTGCGCCAAAAGAGGGCCGTGCTCCGGCTCTTGCGCAAGCAGGTTCCCCTCTGCCTTCAGTAGCAGCACCTGCTCAGGCGATGCATTGTGGCTGGGCTGTTGGGCACAGCAGACTCCTGTGTGCGTGGCGGCTTCTGAGCACCACAGTGGCCTCTGCACATGCTGGCAGCTGGGCGCCGCACTCCTCCTTACACTGCTGACTACTCCAACGACCACAGTCCCCTCTGCGCACGCTGGCAGCTGGGCACCACAATCCTCCCTACACTGTTGACGCCTTCACCTACCACAATCCCCTCTGCGCATGCTGGTGGCTGGGCACCGCGTTCCCTTCGGGGAAGCTGGAGCGCAGCCGCTTCTCTCTGCCTGGCTGGAGACCACCCTCGTTATGCATGCCCCAGGCCTGGAAGTTTGTTCCATCTTGGGCAATCGCTCCTCACCGATCAGCGCACACTGTCTTCTGGTGTGCGCCAACCTGTGGACACTCAAGTTCAGGGTGCTTCATATACTCAAAGAGATGGTCTAGCAAAATCAAGGACATGTCCGTGTCCATCTCCTTGCCCACACACTGGCATGCATACACAGGCATTTGTTCACACACATGTGTGTGCACATGCACGTGTAGCCTCCAGCTGGACTTACCACACTCACGCTTACCACCCGAACGTGTGCAGGTGGCATCCTTACACCAGCTGGGGCGCCACCTCCGTAACCACATCGTGGCGGCGCATGGTCCGAGGGTGCTCCTGTATGAGGTGGGCTGCTGTGTGATGTGGGCTACTTGAGCTCCTGTATGAGGTGGGCTGCTGTGTGATGTGGGGTACTTGAGCTCCTGTATGTGGTGGGCTGCTGCGTGATATGATCTACTTGAGCTCCTGTATGAGGTGGGCTGCTGTGTGATGTGAGCTACTTGATCGCCTGTATGAAATGGGCTCTTGTGTGACGTTTTCTGCTTGAGCTCCTGTATGAGGAGGGCTCCTGTGAGATGTGGGCTGCTTGAGCTCCTGTATGAGGTGGGCTGCTTGTGGCCCCGCGGGCTTTTGAGTGTTGCAGGCCAATGTGAGGTCGGCGAGTGGTGAGGCTGCGTCTCCATGCTGCATGGATGTTTCATGCTCTTTCCTTACGCTCTTACCTTATGCTTAAGGGCTTCTCGCATAAACCAAGGATTATCTCAGGCTCATGCACGGATTTTCACGTGCACTGACACTGTGCTGGCACGCGTCAGCACGGTGCAGGCATATGTATTTGCAAGGAACGATGCATGCATGCATGCGCTCACACATGCATGCGCGCACACTCTCCCAAAGGTGCCTCCTGGAGGAGCTTCCGCCCCTTCCCACGCCACAGCCAGCCTCAAGCCCAAGCGCGAGTGGCGCGCTCTGGAGGGGGGCCCCCAAGCGGCAGTCACAGCCTTGCACGCAAACGCGCTGAGTGGGGGCCTATTGTTCACCGGCGCCACCGACGGCAGCGTGTCCATGTGAGCAGCACCGGGGCGCTGCAGCTGCGTCCACTCGCTGCTACTGCTGCTGTGTCATTGCTGCCGTGCCTCCTCCCTGTAACGCTGGTTGTTGCAGCCGTTGCTGCTGCTGCTGTCATCCTGCTCAGCTGCTGCTGCTGCTGCTGCTGCTGCTACTGTCATCCTGCTCAGCTGCTAGCGCTGCTGCTGCTGCTGCTGCTGCTGCTGCTACTGTCATCCTGTTCAGCTGCTAGCGCTGCTGCTGCTGCTGCTGCTGCTGCTGCTGCTGCTGTCATCCTGCTCAGCTGCTGGCGCCGCTGACGCTGCAGGTATGTGTGCAGGCTCACTGCCATGACCTGCCAGGGTAAAACGCGCCTGTGCTTGGCTTGCAGCTGCAGCTGCAGCAAGAGTATTGCGCTGGTAGTTTGGGGCTGGAAGTGTGGCACTCGTTTGTTCGTGCTGTGGCGTTTGCTGGATGCGAGCATGCTGGGTGTGTGCTTGTGCTGCACACACGTTTGCAGACCGCACACGCTTGCCAAAGTGCTTGTGCTGGATGCGAGCATGCTGGGTGTGTACTCGTACTTCACACGCGTCTGCAGAGCAGATATGTTTGGCAAATTGCTTGTGCTGGATGCAAGCATGCTGGGTGTGTGCTTGTGCTGCACACACGTTTGCAGACCGCACACGCTTGCCAAAGTGCTTGTGCTGGATGCGAGCATGCTGGGTGTGTACTCGTACTTAACACGCGTCTGCAGAGCAGATATGTTTGGCAAATTGCTTGTGCTGGATGCAAGCATGCTGGGCGTGTGCTTGTGCTGCACACACGTTTGCAGAGCGCTCATGCTTGGCAAACTGCTTGTGCTGGATGCGTGCATGCTGGGCGTGTGCTTGTGCCTAATGAGCGTCTCCAGAGCGGAATTGCTTGGCATCTGCTTGTGCTGGATGCACGCAGCCCGAGCCTAGGTGCTCGGCACCTGCTTGTGCTGGAAGCATGCAGCTAGAGCCTGTGAATTCAGGGTGTGTGCGCATGCCTTGACTGCAGCTGGAGCCTCTCTGACCGACCAGGCGCAAAAGTGAGGGACCTGAAGTGCGACAAGCACGTCAGCGCACTGCAGCTCATCAACAACACCACGCTGGTGACCAGCAGCATGGATGGCAAGGTGGGCCGCAGTGTGTGCTGCCTGCGCCATCAATATTTGCCTGGGTGTGTTGAACATGTACGAAGCACATGTGTGCATGAGTGTGTGTGTAATCGCTGCAAAGTTCTGTTGCTCTCTCCTCTTTGCCTAGCTTGCACAGGGCAATGGCCAGCCTGCAAGCGCTGCCTTCAAGAGGCGTGCGCGTGCGCGTTCACCAGCAAACTCACACGCTCATGTGTGCACACAGATGCACGCAACACACGCATCCAATACATTCATGCATGCCCGCGCAAGGCCGGCGGGCATCAGCCTGATGCTGTGTGGGGCAATGTTTGTTGATCCTGTGAGGTCGATGGTAAGCACTGATGTAATGTGGGAAAGGGAGGGAGTTGCCTGGGACCTGGAGAAGGTGCCCTATTAAACACCTCACCGGCAGTTTGGCCGGAGCTGAGTGCGTGTACCTTGTACCTTGCTGCACACGCTGTGCTTGCATGTTGTGCTTGCATTCCCCTCCCCCCTCTTACATCAACCACCGGCCTCCTTTCTGGGCTGAGCACCTGTTCTTTCAGCCTCCTTGATGTGAGCATTCAGCGCATGCTGTCGTCAAGAGTGCACTGCTTGTTGGGCATCACCAACAAAGCCTGCTTGAGTGCGGCTTGTCGGGACAACTGCCCTAGTTGCTGCCCAGGACACTGTGTCAACTGCTGCCCAGGACACTGTGTCAACACAAGTTGCTGCCCAGGACACTGTGTCAACACAAGTTGCTGCCCAGGACACTGTGTCAACACAAGTTGCTGCCCAGGATGCTGTGTCAACACAAGTTGCTGCCCAGGGCACTGTGTCAACTGGTGCCTTGTTCCCTTGCGTCTGTAAGCGCTGCACTGGGATGGATTGAGTGCTGTGATGGATTATCTGAGTGCCGCAGTAACATGAGCACTGAACAGTTGCTTGATTCACTGCCTGTATTCCTGCGGCGGGGAGTGAACACGTGCCCGCCACGTCCAGGCATCGTAACAGGGCACCAACTGGTTAAAATAATCATGCATTCACTTCTCGGGGTCTCACCCTGCCACACGCATGGTGCAGCATGCATGCCACCGGCGTCAAGCCCCCACGCGTGTGCTCCGTGCAGGTGCTACTCTGGGACATGCGCAAGCCTGCAGCCCCCTTCCGCACCATACTGCCCGATGGCTCCCCAGCCCTGCAACTACTTGCGTCGCCCGAGACCGAGAAGTGCATGGCGGTTGCCACAGGTGTGTGGGTGCCACAGGTGTGTGGGTGCCACAGGTGTGCCACAGGTGTGTGGGTGCCACAGGTGTGTGGGTGCCACAGGTGTGTGGGTGCCACAGGTGTGTGGATGTGCTTGCTTGGCATGCGCTGCGCCAGCGTTGGGAGGAGGGTCTCCTTGTCTTCTGCTTCAGCTGGCGTCACACCGTGCATAACAAGTGCGGATGTGCGGTGCCAGGGGCAATGTTGCCTAATTCTGGATTCATGCAGCCCGCTCCATCCTCAGCCTGAGTTCTTTTGCTTGGCCTGCGGGTAAGTAAATGGCCACAGCTGAAGGCAGTGCCTCACTTTGGGCCCTGGCTTCGAACCTTTACAATAATTACTTAACAACTGTTGAACTCAAACGCGTAGCAGCTCCAGGACTCTTTTAAGTGTGGTGGTGGGACCGCGGGTGTTGATCAAGCCCCTGCCGTTGTTGTTGCCTCACCAGATTGCCTGCCCAGGCGCACGCAGCACCAGTTGCTCCAATGTGCGTGCAATCCTTGCTCAGTCGTGTCATTGAGCGAGGCCAGCTCTTTCCTCACCAGGTTCTCCCTCCATGTGTGATGGCTGTGATTGATTGATGCCCGCAGCCAAGGGCGTGTACTCCATCGACCTGCAAGATGGCGCAGGCACGGTCACTCCCATTTCCCCGACCCCATTCACCCGCCCGCCTCTTGCACTGTCTTGGAATTGGAGCACAAACGAGGTGTACGTGGGCGGGCACAGCGGTGCCATTTCAGTTTACAGGCAGGCTGTGTGAGGGTCTGGCTTGGTGTGGCCATTTCAGTTAACAGGCAGGCTGTGTGAGGGTCTGGCTTGGTGTGGCCAGCGAGCCCCCACATTAAGGACCCATTTGAAGGTTCCTTGCAGAATCGGCATAATGAGTCCATTCTGAGATTGTCGCTGAATCTAATGCAGACTGTCTGGGTATTTATCAAGCCGACGAGTGCAGCAGGCCGTGGACGCTGGGTAGGCAGTGGTTCAGTGCATATATCTAGTCTGAGCCCTTTCATTCAAGAAAGCATGATTGTGGTGTGGCTGATTGCACTGGGCCATGTCACTCAAAAGGTCAGGCTGAAGCGTAGTATGCAAGATGTATCATGGATGCTTATATTTCATCAGTGTACCTGGCCCTGAACTCTTGATGAGGTCATGCTACCAAAGTGGATATCGTCTGCTTGAATTCATAGCACCTGAGTGCCTTTGCCTCTTACGCCAAGCAGATAACAGCAAATGCCCTGGCGGGAGTTGGTTCACAATGGGGCAGGACGCAATGATGACACTTTTTTGCTAAGACAAACAGGAAGTTTTTGTGTGCATGCATTTGCCAGATGGTTTCCAGCGCAGGATCTGCAAGTTAAAGGGAGGTCCTTGGTGATCCAGCAAGTGAACACAAAATCACACGATTGTACAGAACTTGCTGTAGTTTGGCTCTCCCGTCAATTGCATTTGAAATCAAGCGTCAGGTCTGAAGGCTGGGCATCGAGTTGGGATACTGGTCTAGCATGATGAGCACATCATCACGATGCATTGTCTGTCACAAAGTTGACTGTAAGCCTGCTAAGCTTTGTAAGTGAGAAACAAGTTCCAAGATAGGGTTAACCACCAGCCTGGTTGTTTGGCTGATTGGTTTGTTGCTGGTCTTCGCCATTCACAAAATAGTCCATAATGTCAGAAATGAAATGGCAGAGCTTGTTGCGCCGTTGAGAAAGGAAATCAGAGACAGTCTGACTAGGCAAGGCATGCTTTGCCTTTTGCACGATGCAAAATGTAAAGGGCCTCTACAGAAAAGGACTTGTAGAAAGGGAGAATAAGGAGTGAATACTTTTTTTCTGAGAGAGCACGCTTGAAGACTTGACAGTGAAATGAGGTGACAAACAAATCTGTGAACAAGGTCAAATTGAACGCAATCCGTTTAGTTAAAGTCTGCCGCCGCTGCGGCAGCAGATTTTGTGTGTCGAAGCCCTGAAAGGTTGTGAGAAAAGGAGAGTATATTAGGGTCACTCGTGTTTGAGCGAACATCCAAGAATAAGTGCCTCATACAGTAGCAAACTTGGGCAATTGTGTGCGCGTGCAAACGTGCACACACACACACACACACACACACACACACACACACACACACACAGTCAGCAGTTCCAGCCCAATGAACAATTGTTTATGCAAGCTGTTGCTGAGTCAGGCACCAAACGTTTTCAGAAATATGGTTTATTTGTATTTGATAAAAAACAAAAATACTGATGGAGTCCGGTGAAAGGGAGGGCTGGGTATCAAGGATATCCTTCTTGCTCACATCTGCCGGTGCTGTCATTGGTGTCGGCAACATGTGCGTTGCAGTGCGACAGCTTGTAAAGTACTTTGCGATTCAGCGTGCACTTTGTCGAGCCGTCCTTTCCCTTTTGGTCGCAGCTGGCGTTTCCCATTCTTGTGCTTCAAATATGGAGGCGTGTTCCTCATCCCATGTAGGTGTTCTTCCTCGTGCATGTGTAGCCTGTAGGGTGCGCAGTTGGGCAGTTGGGCAGACTGCACCTATGTAGCTTCCTGTGGCTACCATGGTCACATTCTTCTTTGTGCCCATGCTCGTGCACTTGGACCTGCAGATATTCTCTGCACGCTCTTGCTTGGAGCGCCTCTCCTCCTCCTTGAGCTGAGCCTCGGTAGACACTTCCAGGGTGGAGACCCTGTGTCCATGGTTTGTGTCCTCCCGATCGATTTTTTGCACAACAGGATTTGTTCTTACTACTTGTTTACATAATAGGGTACATAACTGGAAAAGAAGGCCATGTGGCCTGTTTGTCCTTTATTTTGTGCTTCCATGGCATTAATCTGACCTCTGACCATGGTCTCCACGCTCAACCACATTTGTAACAGGGTGGACTACACCCCCGGCTAAGGGGCTGCGGGCTGGCCTCTGTCCTTGCAGGATTTGTTGGATTGGCGGGCTACAGTGAGTATGAGCATAACTTCTGACAAAATTTCAGGGCTGCCATTTGTTTACCTTTGGCCCCTGTACTTTCCCATGATGAGAGGCAATGTTGAAGAAGGAATTGCCACGTTTTGAACTCAAAGCGTCAACACAGTGGATTATTCAGACTGAATGTTGCTGACATGTACCTGCCTTTACTTTTGACGTGCAGCTGCAATCTTGGCATGGAGCCTGATCTTCCTCGTGGCGAGTCTGAGCTCCCCGCTTCCTTGGGCGCAGGTGGGCAACTCTTTCTCTGCCAATGCACTTTTCACTGTTGAGCTTTATTTATGACAATTTTTCCACTTCAATGATTGCAGTATCAAAGCTCCCTGGACCCAGCAAGCTACTTCTTTTATGACATAATCCAACAGAGAGGCGGTCCAGAGGACTTGAATGTGGGTAATCTTGTCAGCAAAGTGCTATCAATTTTTTTTACTAAAACTTTGACACCCTGCAAGTATTGTTAATGGGATCCAGCATCTAGGTACTGTTGATCAACTGTGTCAGCTAGTCCACCTAGCTGGGACAATCGTTGCTTTATCCCTGCTTCAATTCTGCGGACAGGACAGAATGCAACACAGCACACCGTTTGCTGAGGCTGTACTGTTCAAACACTTTTCTTTAGAGAATAGAATGAGCATTGTAGAGGCAGCTTGCATTGCCTTGTCGAGCGTTGCAGAATTATGTATGGTAACGGCTGTAAGCAAATCTTGTGACATTCCTGCAGGCTGCCACAGCAAGGTCAATGAGTGGCATCGTGTATGGTGCCTTGCTGGCCACCTGGCTGTGCATTTTCTTCAGCACTTGGAAGGTGGATTTCAAGATTTATGGTCAACAACTTAACCTATCTCTCTTTTTTGTCAACTGAGCAGCTGTTACAGTTGGTATTTGTGCTTGCGCTACGAGGCTTTCAGCCATGCCTGCAGATGTTTTAACATTTAATGCCATCCAGCTCGTTTTTTATTTCCACTTTGCATGTCATCAATGCCTGTTAACATCAATACCTGCCAGGTTGATCCTTGACAGGAAACTGAGGTTGGCGGAGGATTCTTGCGGCTGTTCTCTGCGGCTGGCAGCCATGCTTGCACACAGGCATAGCTGTCTGTTCTCAAATTTCATCATCAATTACGAGTATGCACAAGTAAAGCATGGTTGCGTGGAGTTAGCCGTCCCTTATGTGTGCCATATTTTCTGTTTGCAGGGTGTAAGAGCCACTTCCTGGGTCACACGCTTGACCATGCCGACTCCTGTAGTGCTCCTACTGGCCATGGTATGCTATAATGCGAGGCTACCTGGGGCAGTAGATGGAGTGAAGGTGGGTGGCCATGGGTTGTTGCAACTCAAGGTGCCAGCTAGAAGTGGCCCATTAGCCTATTTTGGGCCTGTGCTTATGTCAATTAAAAACAACGACAACAACGACGACAACAACAACAACAACAACAACAACAACAACAACAACAACAACAACAACAACAACAACAACAACAACAACAACAACAACAACCAACAGCAGCAGCAGTAACGGCAACAGCATCAAGGAAAAATAACTGTTGGCCAGACAACACTCTCACGTGCTAGGTAGAACCATACCATTTTTGTAAGGCATGGGCACCTGCCCAACAATGAAATTCCGGTTGCTAGTGCAAGACACTTACAAAGACTATGCAATCCAGACAAATGGCAATATGTCCGATGGAAATCCGCTGGTGCAGCTGTCATACAACCGAAGGTCTCATCAAAACATGTATTACAGCTGCAAAATGCAAGCTCTATTTAGGACTCCTGCATCTTGCATTCAGCAGCCCTCCCCTAAATCCCAGCGGCTCTCTTTCTCCTTTCTTCTTCCATTCAGCGGCAAAGCATGTAACCTGGATCAGGGAGCTGCAGGGTTCTTTGCGCCCAAGCTTGTTGCCCTCCCCGTATTTCCAGGCATACATTGGCAACCTAGACTGGCAGGCTCTCAAGGAGCCAGATATATGGAATTCTGCAGCGGGCCAGGTCTTCTTCTCAATTGGAGTCGGAGCAGGTCTGTGCAAGAGTAAATAATTCTGGAGTTGGATCACTGCATTGCTGCGCTTTTTGTAAGGGACCTAGCCCAAGTGTTAACCCGCAGTAGGCACTAAGGGAAGAGCATGTACCTGGTGCTTGGAGTTTAAGCACCTAAATTGTAACCTAACAGAGCAGGCAGTGTGTGTACAGAGGAGTGCACACCAATCTGCAATGTGCAGCCTGTGACCTTTCAACACACAACTCCTGATCAGCATCTTATTTACCCCAGGCCTAGTGTCCCTGCTCTGGCTTCAAGTTGTCACTGCTCATAATTGCAATGCTGATCAGCAGGCAGCCTGCTTGTTACTGCAGGCACCATGACTGCGCTGGGCAGCTATTTGCCGCGCTCCAGCAACTTGGTGGTGGACCACTTGTGCATTTGTACGGCAGACGTCGGGGTGTCCCTCCTTGCGGGGTTTGCTGTGTACACCTCCCTGGCAAGTTATCCGAAACCCACTCTGCGTGAATGATGATGTTGTAACAATGTTCATCCTTGTGACGGCTTCGAGCATATCATTCTTTTGTAGCTCCAAACTTGATAGCATATGCCCATATGTCAAAGGAAGGGGAGGCATGCTTCAGTCACGATTGTATGATTGTAAAGGGCACATTAATCCTTGGCTTCCCTCCTCACACCTAGCTAGGACTATAGTCTGCAGGCTTGATTCTGAACAGCTTTGTTGCAAAGTCAGATGTGTATTTTCTTGCCTTCAGGGAAATCTAGCCTATGAAAGAGGCACAAGTATAAAGGCTGAGGGTGACAGTGCAGGCCTTGCCCTTGCATTCATCACATACCCACAGGTGAGCAAAGCGCACGCTATTCTTTTTGCGCTTCTGACGCAACCTTCACGCATAGCAAACAACAGAAAACATGCCTGCAAATCTTGGGTTGTGCAGGTCCTGGAGAACCTGCCAAGGCCAGCAGGTGGGGAGTGTTCATTAGGAGGAGCGCAGGCGGACCTGAGCATCTGTGGGGTGCACATGATGGAGATTCAAAGAAACATAATCAGAAAGACTCCTTATCTTTCGGAAACTGTCCGAATGTGGCAACTATGGGAACGTGGGACATAAGGAAGATGATTCCGATGCTCTTCTGACTTTTGGTTGCAGGGAACCTCATGGGTATTGCATTCTTTGGAGCCCTCTTCTTGCTGGGCATTGACAGCGCGTTCGCTCTAGTTGAGGGTGAGTGATGAGGTGTTCCAGCTGGTGCCATGCTGGGAACGCGGGGGGGTGCCTTGCTCACCATGCATGTATCTTCACCCCTCCCCGGACGTTAATTTATGGCAAAAGAGGAGAAAAGGAATAACCACGCAGGCAGTGAAAACACTCTTTATGTCAATTAACTTGCAAACTTTTCTGTCAAAGCTTCGTCCTTTTTCATGTGCAATGCACTGGCAAGGTGAGACTAGCAAACCACCCTCTGTTTCAAAGAGGTACTCCACGAGAAGGATGCCACACAACTAAACGGTGCATAGCTGCAGGCTACAGCCCTCCTCATGACGAGGTTCTTACAAGCAAGGGAGCCTACCCCATACGCCTTGCTTAATGGCTTGTACTTTTCAATGTGGCTATTTTCACAAAGGACATGCCTTGCTCTGAGGATCAAGTTTATAATCTATGCTTTTTCATTCAGGTGTGGTGACTGCTATCAAGGACGCGCCGCGCTTTGAGCACCACAGCCGGGCTTCAGTCTGCACTGTTGTCGGCTGCCTGGGCATGCTGCTGTCTACGATGTTTGCTTCATCTCTGGGGACTTATCTGCTTGATGCTATTGACCACTATGTGTGTAGCCCTGTCTTTTGCTTTTACCCAGGTTCTGATTTAAGCCTGTGCCTATGGCAGTGCAATCATTGGGCCCAGATAAATTCTTCTCTGTTCATGTGTTCAAGGCAATTAAAATGGCGGCCTAGTGGTTTCAATCAGCCTTTTCCCCTGCAATAATTGTGGAACTTGTGCGTAAAAGTGATACAGCACAGCCTGGACCTGTCCTGGCGTCCAGCGTTTCACGCCATTGTCCCAAAATTGACCAGTTCTTGCTATGCTGTCTTAGGCTGAGCTCAATCATCTGTACAGATTTTCACAACGGATAAGCAACTTTTGGGACCAGCTTCCTGTGCATTGGCTGGTTCACGACCCTTCGTGAGTAGAAGTAATGCCCTGCGTTGCCTGGCTTGCAGGTTAATGTGTACGGCTTGTTGCTAACCACCACTTGCAAGTGCATTGGAGTGGGATGGGTGGGTTACTTGCTATTCTGTGCATTTTCCTGTCGCTTAAGTGGCACCTGTATCCTTAGTAGAACGCATAACCAAAAGCTAGGCACGCCTGTATTATTCCCCATGTTGCACCTGCTTCAAGATGCATATGAGGAGTTTCGCTCTGTTTGTTGAGTCCTAGTCAGGACGTAACTTTGTCTTGCTAGGGTTTTTTATTTGTTGCAGTGAAATTCAACATTCTTCACAACAAGACAGAACAAGACAGAACATGCGTTATTTTAAAGAAAGCTATGCTGTGGTGTGCAGGTATATGGATGGGCAGACAGTGTGGCGCTTAGTGGCCAAGTATCAACAGTGTTGTGGTCCTCAGGCTTTGTAGCTTCTGTAGTGGCCTGCCTGGGCATGAGCATGGCTCTGTCGCGCGTGCATCAGCTCAAGGTGAGTTGGAGGCATACATGCATAACACCACTCCTACTTGCTGGCACTTGTGCCAGATCCTGGCGCCTTTGTAGTCTGTTTACAGGAAGTGCACATGAAGACCCTTGTGATGTAGTAAGGACATGATAAGCAGCTACCCAGCACATGTTCAATGCAGCATGCCGTCTACATTCCCACAGGAAGGCGGAAGGTTCCTGTACGCCAGCATTCCCTTGGGCCTGCTTTTGATTTTGATAGCCCTGGTGGTTACACTTTGGTGGCAAAAGAAGTGCCATGCCAGCGAGCGTTGCTTCTCCATTTCCCTGCTGACTACGGCAGTAGACGGTCTATTAGTATCAGGGCCAAACAAGCTGCGCAAATCGGTAAGTGATGACTTTGGCAGGTCTACTAATGTCAGGGCCAGACGAGCTGCGCCAATCGGTGAGTGGGGATCTTCTGTGGGAGGCATGGATCAAAATTGTTGAAGACCTGAAAACACTTCAAAATGTCTTGTTCAAGCTTTTGGGTCATCGTAGTGCGCAGACCTGTGCTTCCTGGCAAAGTTGTTGATCAGACTTGGCTCTACTAAGCTTTGTTGAGCATGACTGACAGTGCTAGCCTTTGAGATGCTTCTGCTGGAGCTAGCTAGTCCAATGCAGTCATTTGGAAACTAGAAGGAAAGGCACGCTCTGTGCCTTACGTAAGGGTCCTACTTATATGGTGGTAAGGGGAACAAACCCGTGTGAGCACTGTGAGCACCAGCATTGATGACTCTTTGCTTTTAAAGGCAGAGCTTCTCTTTCAAGGCACCTAGGTGCCGGAGTAAGGCACTGCTCTTTGAGCACCAGCATTGATGACTCTTTGCTTTTAAAGGCAGCTTCTCTTTCAAAAGGCACCAAGGTGCTGGAGTAAGGCACTGCTCTTTGGCAGGGCCCCTGCACTTACACATCGTGCCATGCAGGGCAACCGAGCAACGACAGCCCTGCACAGTGCTTGCCCTAGGCATGGACTATGCTTTGCTTGCCCGAAGTTCCGGTTGGTCATGGATGTTTTTCTCACGGCAATGCTTGTCCTGCTCCCAACTTCAAACTGCAGATCAATATACATGCGGTGGGGCAGGGACACATGCGCTTGCCTTGGGTGTGGGATGTGCTGATCAAGTACGTGCTGTGCACGGTACTGCCTGCCCTCATGCTTACCTCTGCCTACAACGACATCGCCAACACCAGCAGAGGCTATGGCAATTACCCAGTCTGGCTGCAGGTGCGATCCCTCTTATGGGGCATGAGTTGCTTGGCTGGCTTGCCCCGCATGTAGCTGGCACAGCCCTTGGCCAGTCCAGACTTGTGATCCTACTTTGAAATCTGTCAGAGCACCTTGGCCGGCTTGCTTGCCTGCTTACTCCTCCCAGCAACTGCTGAACTAAACATCTCGTGTACCCACACCCATTTCATGCAGGTTGTGGGTTTGCTATTCCTTTCTTGCATGCTCCTGTCATCCCTTATTTTTGGCTTGAAGCCCTCATGGTGCGTACCGACTAATACTGGGGCGCTGACTCTGCCCCAACTCCCAGCCAAAAGGACAAACAGCCAGCCATTGATGGCCACAGCTTATTGTAGCTTTCTCATCAGTTAAGCGTGTATCGCCTTGTGCACATATTTGTGTACATAATGTAGAAGGACATTGCCACACCCAAACTGCGTGAGCTTTGCCTCAGTAGCTGCTTTTATTGTTGGGACGTTGGGGCGCTCCCAATGTGAGAACACTGGCACGTATGTGCGCAGGTGGGATGCAATGGCCGGGCTCCAGCCTCCGAGCCTCCCGCAAGCAGCCTCAACTCAGATGCTATTATGCCAGAACATACGGGAGGCCGACACACCTCAGCAAAAAATGGATGCCTACAGAGGTAGCAGCAGTACCCTGACAGATCTTGAGAGCAGTGCTTCCTCTGAAATTGACAGCGTGGTTATCCAAGTTGCTGCATAGGCCCTTCAATACAAGGTAACGAGCTGCACGATGTGATTTCCACCTAACACTTTCCATTTTTCCTGCTCTCCTTCTTGTTCTCCTCGTTTCTCTTTTCTTTCATTTTTGTACTATATCTCGAGCCATTTGCATAGGAGTACAGTCACAGACATTCGTAATAGCAGTACAAGATTGTGGCTTTGCTTGTGAGGATTTTTAGCATAAGGTGATTGAGCAATGCATACAGCTCGCATTGTGTTACAGCACACCGTGTATTTCAATGCTGTAAATTTACCCAAAATCTGATCTGCATGTATCCCCTGAACTCTTTCTTGTGTGTTATGCTTACAGAATGCTTATGTGTGTAGGTGGTGTGAAGGTGTGCGCGTGATACTTGTGCACAAAATTGCTTGTGCATTAATGTCTCATTGTATTGGCTGTTGCGTTGGGCCAATCATTCAAGAGTGTTGGTCTGCCTCAGGTTCATAATGCCTTGATATTTCTCCAGCAGTATTATGCAGAAGGTGACTGTCTTGTAATCTTGATCTACTAAGTAATGAGGAGCCGCTGAGTATGGTATCGATGGATGCGTATGCAATTTGGTCTATAGCATGCGTTTCCTTTCACACTTGTTGTCTATTTATCTGGGATGATCTGATCAGCTGATCTTAGACAGTTGATGCTGTATAGACAAGGAAAAGAATGTTCCAGGCCAATCAAACCTAGGTTACGATTGTCGTTCCATTTAGATTATATATCATTTGTGGCTGCTCTGTATCTTGTACGTTCCCTTGACTCCACGATTTGCATTTGCATCAAAACGCCCCTGCCTTCTGTATATAATTGTACATAGTTTCTACTGCTAGCTTGGAATTGCTGAGGTGACTGCTGAACTTTGTCCATTTGTCCTTTGGCCAGTTACAGTGTGATTCAGGAAAAAGGTCTGATGAAGGTAACCAAAGATAATTGTTTGTATATTTGTGTGTATGTGTGTGCAAATGTGAATCTTGCTGCTCATCTGACCTCCAGAGGTGGATCCACTAGTTTTCACACAGATTTTTTCTATGACGTATCCATACAATTTGAATTGTAGTCATATGAATGACAGTGTTGTCACAACACCTGGTACAATTGAAATTCCAGGTCATGAATCAGCGCTTAAGCCCGGTTAGGCGTTTACAATGCTCGCTTAATTTGGCTGAACACCCTGAACTCCCTAAACACGGTTAATTGCGGCCAAATCAGCCTTAACATGCTGACCAAGGGGGAGGATCGGTTATAAGCCAAGATTTAAGGCTATATTTGTAAATGCTTGTCAACTCGTGACACTTCCCAGGCCCCAGATGATCTTATTGAGTCGCTCAAGGTGTGCTTGACCCTGCACCTCCCATGCACGCGTGCGTACACGCACATAGGCATGCAAACATTTAAAAAACACGCAGGTAGCACAAGCACACGCAAAAGCAGGCATGCCCACACGCGCGCATGCACGCGCTTGCATGGACGCAGAGGAGCATGCATGAATGCACGACGTACACACAATACTATTTGCACAAACATGCACACACAGGCATGCAAGAACCCGGGACCCTGATATGAGGAGAAACCTTTCATATGAGGAGAGATGCAACCCCAAAGCATCCTATCTTTTGTCAAAGCCAATGAATCGAATTTTTTAGAGGACCATATCCTTCAATCATCGAAATGTTAATTCAACTATCGAATGTGATTTGTGTGGTTTGAAAACAGAAGGGGCTGGGCAGGGTTGCAAGCACCATGAAAATCACAGGACCTATCCCTTCTGACCGGTCTTTGTGTCACCCATCAGCTGCTATATCTCCTAGCTGCTCTGCAAGGATCATAAGAAGAAGTAGTGGCAAGGACAGCTGCACAGACACAGCTGCCTTGATTGCTGAGGACAGTTGCTGGCGTCGATGCCCCACGCGGCGCAATATGCTTGCCAGTAAGACTCAGACCATGTTAGATAATCAGACCAACACACACGTCTTGGTGTATCAAACTGCATTACTACCTAGAGAGTGTGAGGTTGTCTTGAAGACAATCTTTGCTTGCGGGATGAACAAGTCCTCTCGCATCCTCAAGTTGCACTCCTGCAACTGCATGGATCCGATTGTTACACTCTATCCATGAGACAGAATTGCTAACAGTGCTTGTGCTATGCTTGCTGAGGAACACGCTACGCACGCAGCGCTTGCAAGCGCATTCCGTACACCCATCTCATTGACCGCTGCCCTGCTCCTGCCTTGGCTACCCAGCACCTTTGTGCTATTGCACAGAGCCTTGAGTCTTATTACCTAGCTTGATGTCCATTGACAGATCTCTGCTGCAAGCGACCCAAACTTACTCCCACGTGGCAACAATACCTTGTCTGAACAACTAGACTTGAACCAAACGTTTGTGCTCTAGCACATGCTCATACATGCCTGTGCATCACTCGCCAAATGCAGCAACTGTTGGTGGTATCATGACCACATCAGTGCTCACGCCTCTCCTCCCTGACAGCACCTGCCCTGCTGCAGCATCCACAATGAATCCCCAGCAGCTTCCCGCAGCTCCATCAGCTCCCTGCATACCCCGTGAGCTTGGGCCCAGCCCCTATGCAGCCCCAAGTGTGAGCGGCAGGTCGGTCCTCAAGAAAGGCAAGGTTGTGGGAACAGAACCCATGGCTGTGCCATGAGTGAGCGAAGCTAATGGGTGCGCTTATGTGATAAATTAGTGGCATGCTTTGCTCGTACCTTTGGAAAGGCTGCCGCAGCTCTTGAATCCATGCATTACGAGTCCAAGGCCTCTTGCAAGGGGTATAGGTGGCTTGCTCAACCAGATAGTGAGTGCTGCTCCAAGAGCAGGGCGTAGAAGTGGGTAGCTGCTGACAAAAGAAGTGGCACTTCGTGGGGCGTACAGCCAATCAGCGCCTGGCAAGCGCTCTGTGGCAGGATTTTGTCTGAGGCATAACCATGTGCCCCGCGTGACAGGAACCTGGCGATGCCCTACGTTGAAAGGGTTCAAGAAGGCGTGCAAGGCCTCTTGCCTCCAGCGGTGTCAGACCTCGACACAGAGATGGCCAGGGTCATGGCGGCAGTGGACCGGCTAGGCACGCCCCTTCAAAAGTACCAGGTGAGAGTGAGTACCAAAGGTGAGTAAGTACCAGAGAGAGTGAGTACCAAAGGTGAGCCCCTTCAAAAGTACCAGGTGAGAGTGAGTACCAAAAGTACCAGGTGAGAGTGAGTACCAAAAGTACCAGGTGAGAGTGAGTACCAGGTGAGAGTGAGTACCAAAAGTACCAGGTGAGAGTGAGTGTCCAAGAATAGTGTCATGCAAGCGCATCGTGCCCGGGAGTTCTGGAGGGCGTTTGTGGGCACTAGTGTGCCAAGGATATGAGGGATATGAGGGTTTGTGGGCACTAGTGTGCCAAGGATTTGTGATTGTGGGCAAGGATATGAGGGTTTGTGGGCACTAGTGTGCCAAGGATATGAGGGGAAGGTAGGGGTTATGGAGTTGCACCGGCCACGCTAGGGCAACCAAGCTCAAGCTTGCCAGGCTTTTAGCATAGACTCAGGCCAAGGTTGAAGGTGTGTGTGTGTGTGTGCGAACGGGAACTTTCTGGTCGTCCAAATGTCAAAGCTTTGGTTTCTGCTCGGTGCATGCATCCCCCGCGCTCAACAGCAGAGTGCCTGCTTCAGTTGTGTTATAACAGAAGCTCTCTCGCCAGGAATACAGGGCCCAGGTGCAGCCCTGCCACACCCCTGTGGAGAGGTAATGCGTAACTCCTTGAAGTAGGTTGCCTGTGCACTGCTGAAGCTCACTTCTCACTGCCATCTCACTACACTGACTACCATCTCAAGAAAAAGGCGCGTAACAGATGCAATCAGACAAGAGTCTTCAGGATGGCCTGAATCAAAGCCGGTGGCCTCATTGAAGAATTAGTCATGGCATTGCAACTCATGCAAGCCAGGCCCCTTAACTGCTAGTTGACGCAACCAAACTCACCAACAAAATTGATGTTAGCACAGCTGCCAACTAGCCCTTCTATGAAGCACACGCGCCTGAGGCAGGCAGCAGACACGGTCAATGATGATGAGGCTGATGCTGCTGGCCTCTCATTCGTGTGAAGGTGCTGATGTCCCTCAGCGAGTCAGACCCGCCTCTTTTCTACGCACTGCTACAGTCCAAGTTGGAGCTGTTGCTGCCTGTGTTATACACTCCCACCGGTGAGCGCCACAGGCCAGCGCAGCAAGTAACACTTAACCAGAAGCTGCAGATGGTCTAGTACCCAGGAAGAAGGAGCCATTGTAACTCATCTTCCAAGAAGTTTTTGAGGTGTTTGTATCAATCATTGGATAAGGATAAGGAAGGGGCTCAATCCAAACGGTGGAAAGGAATACCTCCCTGGCCACCGCAGCATACCTTGCTTGAGTAACAGGTTGCACATTCACGTCATGTTATGCTGAAGTTCACCTGCAACAGGTGTGATCATGTTCGCCAGCAAACCATCTTCAAAAACAATCAAGTGTGCTTTCTTATTCATGCAAATTGCACTTGCACTATTTCAAATGATGCATCTGAATGGCTCATTTAGTCAAATGCTTGGCAAAGTTTGGGTTTAGGTGGTCGACCCTGTGTCCAAAGCAGGTTTGCAGCCTAGGTTAAGCATATGTTTGCACAACGAACACTCACCATGACCCCTATCTGTGTCCCAATTGTTTTTTTGCACACAATAGCACTCAATATGAGCCAATGATCTTATGTGTTTGCACAATCCACACCACCATGAGCCTCACCTCCGTCCCAAAACCAGAGTCATTCCACAAATTTAACATAACAAGATGGTTTTCACTATCCATCTGGATCTAGTTGGATTTTAGATCACATGGCAACTCCCTATTTGATCTGACAAATACGTTTTTCTGTTTTTAGCATGTGCTACCTATATTGACTCATTTACTGCCCTTTTGTGCCGCAGTTGGGGAAGCCTGTCTGAATTGGGGCACCTTGCTCCCGCGACCCAAGGGGTTGTATATCAGTTACCACAGGCACAAGGACAATGTCCAGGCAGTTGTAGACACTTGGCAAGAGAATCAGGCAAGTCAGCCGCACGTTCACTTGGGCCATGTGTATGCATGACCACCCCTCAGCTTTGAAATGGGTATCCGCAGTTGAGCAGGCGTGCTCAGGCCTGCTCCTTTTAGGCAGGCGTCAGCTTTGAGCTGCCTGGCCAGATCAAAGGCGCACCCCGGTTTATACCTCAGTGATCTGTCGCTTGTTGATAGCAGCAGCAATAACTGCCTATGTAAACTTCTTGTGCGACCTGTGCTGCGGGTTTCTTGCAGGTTAGAATTGCCGTGATTACAGATGGCGAAAGGATCCTGGGACTTGGGTAAGCAGGCATTGTCTTGGCTAGCATGCTTGTGGTTTCAATACTTCCACCTTTTTCCTGGTATGGTTCAGGCAGGTCAGTTTGCAGCGTGATGCTGATACTATTAGGTTGCAATGCTACCTGCTTCAGAAAGACGGCAAGAGACTGCTGCTTTGTTAAGCTGGAATACATTGGCTGTGCTATCTGAGTAGAATATGGCATTCGCGTCTGCTGCCCCTCTGTCTCGTTTTCTTTCTTCAATTTACATCCTCTGTACACATCTTCTGTGCCTGAATTGCCATCTTAATCCTCGTCTTACAAAAAGGCATGGAATTGTGTATGCAACTCTGTAAGCTCTTTTAGAGTGTTCGGCCAATGGTCCACAACACTTGCCTGCTTATTTTTGTCAAGGCCCTTCATAAGCAGGATCATCAATCTTGCGTTGACTAGTACATTGTTTATTTGCGTGTTCTCTTCTGGTGTTGAGATGCTGAGGATAAAGCCTCTGCCAACATTTCTGGCAAAGGTAAAAAAGTTTGTCCAACAGGGACCTCAACACCAAAGGGTCCAACATCAAAGGGTCCAACAGGGACCTCAACTGGCAAAGGTAAAAAGTTTGTCCAACAGGGACCTCAACATCAAAGGGTCCAACATCAAAGGGTCCAACATCAAAGGGTCCAACAGGGACCTCAACTGGCAAAGGTAAAAAGTTTGTCCAACAGGGACCTCAACACCGCGCATGCATATGCTATATGCAGGGATCTGGGTGCGCACGGCATGGGCATCCCAGTTGGAAAGGCTGTGGTGTACGGTGGCTCTGGAGTGGACCCGCGCAGGATATTGCCTGTGACAGTGGATGTCGGATGCAACACAAAGGCTGTGACAGATGATCCATTCTACTGTGGGACAAGGTGTGTGCATGCATCGGGTGTAAGGCATGCTGTGTCCTGAAGCAGGTGTATGTGCACCAGGGAAGTTCAGAGGGGTCTGTGACACGTCCGGTTTGCCCGGATCTACTTTTTGAAGACTTTCAATCCTCGGAAGCCAGTGCTGCATGTCCGTTTGACCTTAGGAAAAAATCCCGGCCGGGAGCGCAGCCCCCGGCCAGGTGATTTGCTGCGGGTATCATCTCAGAGATAACAAGTACTTGTAGCCTTGCCTACAAAGTGGTTTCCATAATAGGGGAATTCCTGGGGCATACGGATATCTTTTTTTAGCGTTGTGACCATCAGTTAGGTGCATGGCTGCTGCAGCCTATAGCATGGTGTGCAATTTGTATCAAGCCATTGCTCCATCCTTACAATTGATTTAACCATTTTAATTTGGATACAGCTATGTAACCTAACCTTATCAATTGATTTAATCGTTTTAATTTGCAAAAGCCTGTATGGCAGCCTTTCATCCAGTCTTATTAGGAGGACATTAGGAGGACATTAGCTGTGGCGGATGAGTGAAATTCATGCCTCATCACAGATCGTCCAATTCCTCTGCCATGCATGCCTCGTCCATTTTTCCTTCCTCCACACCAGCACCTTCTGCAGTGACCCTCCAAAAAATCAGCTAAGCTGCCCTCGCTCAGCAGGTAAAGCTATGTAACCTATCCTAATCTAACCTCAACATATCCATTTGCCTCTCCATCCATCAATCTCAGAAAGATACAGAGGGATCATCACCATTGCTAAGCCATTTATAAAAATTGTTAGACCATTTGCCATCTTCAGCATCAAAGTTGAAGTCCATTTTCTTTTCCTCAACATCAATTCCGTTGCAAGAAGACCCAACTCAATATCTCACAAGCTAAAAAGACGCGCAATTTCAAATCTTCTTCGTCATCCTTAAATCCAGGGAGACGAAAGAGTGGGCTTGGCAACGTATTCAAAACAGTCGATTCCTTGCCCACATGCAAGCATTTTCACCCAAGGCAATTATCATAAATTGCATCCTGTTAGACAACCGGTTCTTCACAATGCGATGCAGACCCTTTTCCTTCTTGGCTGGAAACTCAAGTGGCCCTCAGCATGCATCATGCTGCTTGATCATTGATTCATGCATGGTTTTACCCTTACAGCTTGCCCTTTGGCTGTCCAGGGCAGCCTGATCAGCCTGTCGTAAAGCTTCTGGGACTTGCAAACTGTTGGGTTGTCCATGACAAATGCATTTGCTGCTCCCACCTGGCTTTTTGAGGGTGCATTTTAGTGGATTCTTGTCTGTGGCCAGGGCTTTCCCCAAACCGATGGCCTGGATCACGGAGGAGACCAGGCAAACAACTGTGCCTGCCTTATTCCTTGCCCATACTCACTCTGACTAGGGGCGGGAGCGGGAGAGAGAGTGGAAGCAGGGTAAGGAAAGGCAAGCCCCATCCCCGATGGGCCAGGCTCTGGATGGGATAAAGATTGTCAAGCCAGACCAAGCAGCAGCATTGCCTGCCCCCCTTGTCGGATAATTTAGAGAGTGCCCAAGCTAGCCGTGGAGGAGGCAGGTTGCGCAGAGGCTCCTTCCCTCGCCCTTTCCTCCTTCTGATGACTTAAACTCACAGCCTGGAAGCCAAATTTTATCTTTCCGGATGCCCGGAAGGGGAAGCAGTCAAACTGCTGGGGTCAACCCGGACCAGCTTTGGAAAGAAAAGCTTACTCAAAGCTTACTCAAAGCTTACTGAAAGCTTACTCAAAGCTTACTGAAAGCTTACTCAAAGCTTACTCAATATCCCCGAGGCCCGGCCGGGCTGAACTTCCCTGATGTGCACACTAACTGGCACTTCTGCACTCTTGGCATAGTCAAATACGGGCACTACCTAAGGGAAACTGCACGTCCACGCATTGCAATATGAAGTAGGCTTGACTGTAAGGATACAAACGGCAAGAAATTGGAAAAATTGCAAGAGCAAAGCTCCTTACATTGTGCGTATCAGAATATCATTCATGTCAATTATAAAGCGGGCAATAGTTTGCATGTCTTCCTTGATGGCCAGGGCGATGCGGATCACGGACGCTGAGTACTACCCATTCATGGAAGAAGTGTGCAAATCAATACAGGTGCATATTCAGTTTAAGACATGACAAGTGTAAGCATGCTCTTGGCAGGCAGGAAGCCGTACTCATTGTTGGTGATTGCACTAGTTGGAGACATGCTCAATACCAGAGGGTCCTTCATGCGCCAGTTTACTCCTAGCATAATAGGAACTAGAGCACCTCCTTGTACTTCAATTTGCTGTCTGATTGCTCACAGAGCAGCTCTTCATGGTCACACTTGCATTGCGTTCAACTAGACCCTTAAATGCACCTCCTGAGCTGTCCACAACTAGCCTTAGTAAGATGTAGGTGCCTCAATATACTCTGTGCAGAGAATTTGAATAGAATGTTTTGAGGCTTTCGAAAATGGTGATTGGTGTCTTGATATTTGTGTGTGGCCGTTAAATACGTCAACCTGGCAGTGCAAAGGCCTTCCCAGCACTTGTCTTGATCGAACTTGGGACTGGCTCGGGCATGAGCAAGATTAAAAAGAATTAGTTTGCATAGACCCGGGCATGTGCCTAGACCTGTGTCTAGAGTTATTCTTGGTCAGTACTTACTCATAGTGTCCGGTCTTACTCCTCCAATAACAACCATCGATTTTGTGCTTGGGCTCATACTCAAGCTTGTCCAGATCTGAGTGCCTAAGCCTTTGCTTGGACCTTGCCCAGGCCCGCTACGGCAAATCCGTCCTCATCCATTGGGAGGATGTGGGCTCCAGGCACTCCTTCGGTCTCTTGGAGCGACTCGCCAAGGCAGAACAGCCAACCTTCAATGATGACATCCAATGCACCTCTGTGGTCACGCTTGCCGCTCTCATGGGTGGGTGGTAAGCAGTGCAGGAGGGCGCATATTCACATAGAGCAGGGCCCTGTTGTCCAAAGACTGGGGCCAATGCTTGCTGCTCTCATGGGTCAGGAAGGAATACCTGTAACCTGCCCAGCAGTTCAATCGATACTCATGGGGGGAAGAGGAGCATTTTCCTTCTCGATTTGCTACCTATAACTCGGGGCAGACTTGTGGGTACTACAGTGACAGCTCCATGCAAGCACCTGGTTCATGGGTGGGTAGCAAGCAGTGAAGGAGTGTGCGCATTCGCTTGGACTAGGGCCCTGTTGTCCAATGACTGGGGTCACTGCTTTCAACCTTCAATGCAAGACCTAAGTGCACTTGAAACACATTCAAAAAAGGGCTGATGTGCACTGAAGCCTTAACCAGTCAGACAGGCACAGGTACCTACACGTCCAATGCAGAGGCATTCAATGACAACACTGCAGAGGCCTTGCTAGTTTAACCAGCCACGTCTGATGTGTTGCTCCTTTTTCCCACTCTATTTCAAAGGATGCTCTTGCTTTCCCACTATCATGTACTTCATCAAATGCGATTGATTAGATTCCTACCAGAGGCCCAATATAACGGCCCAACTAAATCCCCAAATCAAGTCCCCAACAAGGCATCAAGTCAACGTTGCGATCGTGTGCTGATAGGCAAGCATTGAACATAGTGTTTGCCTTCTGAGTGGTTTGCCTATATTAAATCGCAGATGATGCACAGTAAGGACGCCTGTTGTGTCTGAAATCAGTGGGCATGAGGCTCCTGCCTTGCATGCATAGATGAAAGGGCTCCTCTTTCTGTGCGCAGGTGCAACGCGGCTGCCAGGAGTGCCAGCCCTGTCCAAACAAATAGTGCTGTTCTTTGGGGCTGGGCAATCAAACTTGGGAGGGGCTCAGCTGCTGTGTGAGGCGCTAAAAGCGCAGGGCCTGAGCCAAGAAGAAGCAGAGAGCCGCATCTGGCTCATGGATTCCAAGTAAGAGGGTGTGAGCGATTGACTTGGAAGAGAGTGTAAGGGATTGTGAGGCAGTGTCTTATGGATTTCAATTAAGGGAGCGGCCTGTGGTTTTACTTGTCTGGATAGTGGTGCATCTGATCACTACAATGCCAATGACCAATTAGAGGATCATTCCCAATGCTGTTGAGGGGAAACATCAGAGGGTGGGCATGCTTGAGCGGTCATCATGTTGTGGAGAGGACTTCTTTGATGTTGAGCTTATGTAAGGGTACATAAGGTGCACCAGCAGGATGCAACACCATCCCCGACAACCCGCTCATTGTCTGCCAACTTTTGTTCCCGCTACCATTAGTTCAAATGCTTTGCTTCATCCTCTGAATTTGTCCTGGTCCGAGCTCAAGCGCCCCCCAACAGGCACCGTGGAAGCGTGATACAAACATGATACAAATATGATACAAACATGATACAAACGTGATACAAACATGATACAAACATGATACAAACATGATACAAACGTGATACAAACATGATACAAACGTGACACAAACATGATACAAACATGATACAAACGTGATACAAACGTGATACACTCAGGGGCTTGATCACAACCAACCGACAAAATCTATCGCCTGAGAAGAGACAGTTTGCACACAAGGCTCCCAACTCCCTAGCACCAGGTAAACAAATTTGCATCAAATCTGCACTCGAGGCTCCCAACTCCCTAGGACCTGATGGGGAGGGTGTTCAGACGCCTGCTTAGTTTTCCCTCTTCTTTTTTCTAGGATCAGGAAACCAATGGATACCTGCAGCTGCAGCTGCTCCTGGTATTTATACGCGTGCCTGCAGTATACCATCAGGAAGCCCCCCTAAGAACGCAGACGATTGTGAGCCGCCTCCAGGTGCCAAGCAAGACTCCCTGTTCCTGCCCACTCACAGGCGTCTGTGGATGGCCGGGATATGTTTCAGACATGTTAATCTGTATGTGCAATGGAGAGCAAGAGAGCGTAGACTTATGCATGTGGTGCAGCCCTTGCAGATTCATGCTTGCAGAGGGAAATCGTTTTTCTGCTTTTCAGTCTGGACCTTCTTCTGGGTGCGATGCAGGCGAGCGTTCACTTCTGCCTGTGGTGCAGGCTCTCCAGCCCACAGCTCTGATCGGTGCCTCAGCTCAGGGGGGTGCTTTCACGCAGGTAGGTGCATGCGTCTGCATGATGCTTTGCTCAGCTCAGGGGGGTGCTTTCACGCAGGTAGGTGCGTGCGTCTGCATGATGCTTTGCTCACTGATTCAGACAGATCTGGATCTATAGATGGAAACACAAAAGAAAGCAAATCATATGCAGGTCTGCCAGGCGTCCTGCAAAGTCTACTTTGTCGATAGGGCCATTGCTTCATGCAGGTTGCCTGGGTATCTATCTGCTGCCAGCTAGATCATCCATTTTTTCTCAAGGATTCCAATGGAACTTGGATGAGGTGTATTTCATGGTACCAATTACTTTAATAGATGCGCCAAACGAATGCATGTTGCATATTCAAATTGGCGTGCAGCTCCAGGGCCTTGCTTACTGCATGCATCAAATAATTACTTAGATACAGAGCTAAGTTTGAGGTACGCTTGACTGTCTTTATCCTGTTGATTTTATGCTGATTATAGGATGTTATCAAGACTATGGTTGCAGCCTTGGACAAGAATGCAGGGTATGGTGGAAAAGGACGGCCAGTTGTCTTTGCTCTCTCCAATCCTACAAACAAATCTGAATGCAATTTTGAACAGGTGTGGTTGCCTTGTTTTAAAAGCCTTACAAAATTACATACATGTACTGTATCATTCCCCAACCTGCCAAGCTTGCAGAGATGCTTTTGGCATCTGTGAAACCCTGCATTTCTAATACCCAGCTTCCAATGTGCTGAACTCTCAACTAGACGTGTGGTGAGCTCAGTACCTCTTGTGCGTCATATCCGATAGAGCTACTCTGGTTTTGAAGAGCACTGTTGCCGCCCCTTCTCAGCGGCTGCTATGAGGGAGGCTGCAAAGAATCCTCAGCCTGCTGCTCAGCTCAAGCTCTGCACACGTATGATGCATGGTCTCAAGGATTCTTAGTACTTGGTCTGTGAGAAGGTCGGGGCTGTGGTGAAGGTGAAGGGCTTTAGGCTATGCTTGAGTTCTTAGAGAGAGGTCTAAGAGAAAGTCAGGGCTCGAGATCACTCACAGGACATGCTGTTGTACCGCTCCAGGTAAATCGTTGGAGCAATGGGCGAGCAGTCTTCGCAAGTGGCACACAGTTCCCTCCCATAACGCTCTTGGACGGGCCAGGAAAGGTAATAAAAATTAGGTCATCTAGCTCCTCCTAGCAGGCGTTGGAAGTGGTGCAAGCAAGCTGATCTGGCTGAAATGTGACTGCCCTGCTCTTGTTACATGCTCATTCTTGGCTGACCTCAACTCCTTGGCCGGCCCTTGGTGCGCTACGCCCCCTGTGTTTGGCACCCCTCAGCTGACTGTGCGCATACGTACATCGAGTCCTTTGCCCTCCTCCTTCGCCATCCCTCCAAAAATCATGTGTGCGCTTGTAGACGTGCATGCGTTCACGCACGCCTCCACGCCATAAATGTGAACGCGCGCCAGGGACGGCAGCTTGTCCCAGCGCAGGCGAACAACTGCTTTGTATTTCCTGGCCTAGCCCTGGGTTGCATCGCGTCAGGGAGCACAAGGGTGCCCCCAGCCCTGCTACTCGCAGCTGCCAGTGCAATAGCAGGTGCGTTATGGCTCGTCAGTAGGAGCATTGAGAAGCATCCATCACACGCAAGTCTGCCCTTGGTGAGAGCGCCCAGGGTGGTGGCCTTGCTGCAGCTTGCCATTGCATGATGGCAGCATACCATGGTGCGCGGCGTGTCCCATGGGGGTGCCTCCGGAACTGCAGAGGCATCTCCCTTCAGTCTTGCAGCACTTTCAGCAGGGTGCCCACAGGCCGTGCGCGCCATGCCTCTCTTAGATGCCCCTGATCAGGCACAACCATGGAGCATCCCAGCACATCTCCTGATCAGGTACAACCATCAAGCATGCCAGCACTTCCTCTGATCAGGCACAACCATCGAGCATCCCAGCACATCTCCTGATCAGGTACAACCATCGAGCATGCCAGCACTTCCTCTGGTCAGGCACAACCATCGAGCATCCCAGCGCATCCCCTGATCAGGCACAACCATCAAGCATCCCAGCACATCATGAACCACGCCAGCGTGCGCATTGTGCTTCTGGAGTGCTTGTGGTGGAGCACACCCAGAATGCTTGATTTGGCAGAAGGACCTTGTGTGTCGCCTGCAGGCACGTGACCTCCGCCAATTCATGTGTTGGCAACACAGTGTTGCACTTTCCATGGTTTTTGGTCGCATGCGTTGTGCACTCATGACACAGCAGTGCTCATGCCTTCTATCCTGTGAGCACTGCCTCCTTGTCATATGCCATGCGCACATCGAATAGCTTGGCCATGCAGTTCATCCTGGGAGCTCTTCCCTTGTCCATCTTGCTCTTCCTTAGTCCATCTCGGGAGTATGCAAAGCATTGCCTTCTGCTGTTGTGGCTTCTTTTGAGTGTGTGCGTGCAAGGGTGTGGGACCGGGGTAGCCTAGGACACTTGCACAGATAGCACAGAATTACTGCATCCTCATACGCTGCTAGCTTCCATTTCCGCAGGCAGCTCCCATCTTGAGCATAGATACTGGAGTGGCCTGAGCATCGAAATTATTTGTTTCTTGCCCGCAGGCCAGCAATGCGATCGGGATCTGCTCATGACGGAGTGTGTCCTGCCCCCTGTGTCCAGGCTTCGAGCCATAACAGATGCGGTTGCTGAGTCTGTTGTGCTTGCAGCCAGGCAGATGTAGCTTAAGATACAAACAGACAGGGCCCGGGGTTCCACAGGAATCTAGCTTCAAGACAATCCGCAATAGATTGTGCAAGTATTTGCATGTGCAACATACGCACAACAACCTTACTTGAAAAAACTGTTTTAATGTGCAGAATAGCATGCATCCTGTTGAAGTGGAGGGCGCAATCTGTGTTGCTCATACTGAGCTACCCCTCAATAAGCAACAGGCATGACAGACTTCAAACCTCTACATGGGAAAAGTGTGAAGGCAGCGAAGTTACAAATTAGGGTTAGCCACCAGCCTGGTCGTTAGGCTGATTGTTTTGTGGCTGGTCATCGCCAGCCAAAAATCAATCCATGATGTCTAAATGGCAGAGTTTGTTGTGCCGCTGTGAAAGGAAACGAAAGACAGATTTATTAGGAAAAGCTTGCAAAATTTTAGGGGCCTCCACAAAAAAATAACTGGCAAGAAGGATGAAAAACGAACGGACATTTTTTTTTGAGAGAGCACACAAACAAGTCTTAACAGGAGAAAGTTTACAAGTTTACAAGTTTAAGTTTGACCTTCAGCCAGGTAGTTTGACTGACCAGGTTGCTGGTGAACACCAGCCATCAAAAAAACACCCATAAGCTCTGAAATAAAACGATAGGAATCATTAGTTTGTTGTTTCTGGAAAAAAATTGAAGACATCTTCAGAACAAGCTTGGCAGAAATAAAAAGCTCCAGTCTGATTGACAGTAATTTTGCAGTCTGATTGACAGTAATTTTGCAGTCTGATTGACAGTAATTTTGGTATTTTTTCCAGAGGGGGCTATCTTTTGGTGATTTTGGGGTTTTTCATCGCTTTTGGTGTTTTTCATCTTGAATTGCCTGCAAGCCACACTTATCACAGGTACCATCATGATGTTCCCAGCTTCTTGTCTCGACTCGCAGCGCATGGGAATGTAACCTGAAACGTGCCACACTGCGCTGTGTTTGCCTGCCTAAGTCCAGATGCAGATACCTAGGTACAGAAAAAGGCGGTCCATCAACAGTCACCGTCCTTAGAGGCAAAGCAACCCAATTATGGTATTTTGCAGCCTTGTCCATCTGATCTTCATCGCCTAGCTGGTTTGCCTGGTACCAGATACTCCTCAACCTCTTTCTCACATCGACAAGAAACTGTGACTGTGGGATCGTTTGAAATGTTCTCACGCGATGCTGGAAATCACTGCTCTTTCCAAACCATGAAAAGCATCCAAGAACTTAACAGGAGAAAGAACATGCACCTCATTTTGCACAGCGGCACAAGAGTGCTTGTCACAATGTCCATTTCTGCGGCACCAAAATAAAAATTCCATTGCAAGAGTGTGCACGCAAAAGCAGAAACTGCTCACATTCCTAAAAACATGCCATGCAAGCAGTGCTTTGGCAAGTCGAATCGCAAAAGATGAGGTGGAAGCAGAGGAGCACACCCGTTGCGCACACAAGTATGTGAATCAGCTTGAAGATCTTGGAGGGGAGAGGCAAACCAAGAGTGATAAGTCGCAAGCTTGTCGTTGCATTCCTGTGTCCATATCAGCAATGTCCCTCCACACTTCCCTCATCCTCAACCACAGGTGCAGTTAAGTAGTAGTTTCAGAGCAACAAAGTGAGCTTCAAGCTCAGGGAGGTTCCCTGCAAGAAGGCTGGCAACGTGTTCAAAGATCATGATGAGGGGCCTCCAAAGGAAAAGCCTTGCAAAAAGGATAGAACTAACAAATATTTCTTTCTGAGGTGCTCATAACTCCCGAATACAATAGAGCTTAAAAAAAAACGAACTAGTATGTGTACCCAATTAGGCATGCCTTGCCAATACCCCTGCGATGCCTGAAGTTTCGTTTCAGAACGCTAACTTGCTTCTCATGCCTTATTTTTTGAATTCAATTTTGTTGTTGCAGGCTTCAGCTAAGCTGCCCTCGCTTGGCAGCTGCCGCCTGCGCTGCAGCTATGAAAGCTAACCTGTGGGTATCTGCTAGCTACGTGGCTACGGTTAACCTAATTCAAATGTTTTACCTTTTGAAGAATCTTTTCAATCTGGCTTAAATAAAAATTCTAAGCAAGTTGTTTTATTAGAGATAATCCAAGAGATACTTTATTTATCACTTTTAAAAATCTTTCATATACTTTTAGCTCTGATAAAAATGACTAACAACCATTGATGCTTGCACCAGCTAAACCTCTCCCTGAATGCACGCCACAAGGGTCACGTAAACCAAGGGTATACCCTGTAACAAAATTCACATCGAAATTTGATCAAATTTGACTGACATGTAGACGAATTTATCTGCTACTCTAATGAGCGAATTTGCTGCGTAACCTGTGGAGACAGTGACTTTTAAGTATTAAGTTGAAAACTTAACGAGAGCTGGTATCTGGCGCTCAAATTTGAACAGACAGACAGCCTTCCTCCCTGAGAATGGCTGGGGAGCAGGCAGAGCTGGATTGCGTGATATGTTGGGGTGCGCCAATAGAGCGTGGTTTCCTGGTGAGAGTTCAGCTTGAGGACTCACTCGCTTGCACTCTTCACGCCGCCAAGATGGAACACCAACACGTTCTCTCTTAATTGTTGACAGAGCTGACCCTTTTCCTCCTGCTCTGCTACTCTGTGATAATCTGTGTCATCAACCTTGTGCAGCACGATGTTCAAACAAATGAGTATTTGCATGATTGGTGATCAATTGGCAGCGTACCTGAGCCTGACCTGCTGAGCAGCCCTGTGCAAGGCCACCTTGGCTTTCAGTCGCGAACTCTTATCTTCTTTCATCCCTTTCCAGCTGGAATGGAAGCCCCCATCATTCTGTGCTCTCTCCTCTTGTCCACACCTGTCCAGCAGCACATAGCACAGGACAGGCACCGATGTCCTGGCCCCACTCCCATATGCTTGTAGGTGCCGCACACCCGTGGAGCGCATCATCAGCGTGCACCATGCGAGCACAACCACCCCAAAGCCTCAGCCCGCAGCCGCCACCGCGGCAGGAGTGGCAGGGGTGGCAGCCCAATTGGAGCTCTGCCCAAGCACATCGCCTGTTTCCCCTAGCACGCCGGCCCACCTGCCGCATGCCAACCTGCCCCCGCAGCTGAAGCTGCTACTCCAGCAGCCAGCCTGCTCTGCTTGGTCGATGCAGCAGCAGGGTGCCTTGCAGCAGGCGGCTCCGCCGCAGGGGGCCCAGCAACAGCTAACAAGCCCAGCTCAGCCCAAACAGCATCTGGGGATGCAGCAGGAGCATCCTCCGGAGGCCCAGCAGCAGGAAACCCAGCAGCGAGAGCTCCAGCAGCAGGTCACTGGGCAGCACCGCTGTTGGGCGCTGCCAATGCATTATCGCCACACTGCAGAGACACTCGCGCGTGTCTTCCAGCTACTGCTGTGCCTCCTCTTCCTGCGTGTCCTCCAGGTGCTGCTGGGCCTCCCCACCGTGTGCCTCCTGCTTGTATTCTCCGACAAGCTTGCGCTCGGGCTCGCCCTAGTGACAGTGACCTGTGGTCAATGGCTGCTCAGCGTGTGCCGTTGGTCCATGACACCCTTGCAGCGGCTGCTCCTGCAACCTCAGCAGCAGCAGCAGCAGCGGCAGCAGCAGCAGCAGCAGCAGCAG
>LFCJ01000224.1_pt1 | contig 33546 bp, 32 predicted proteins | sample 643141 | NCBI WGS metagenome assembly LFCJ01 (sample SAMN03766243, study PRJNA286221) | soda lake metagenome | biome: soda lake; feature: Kulunda steppe; material: water; isolation source: sample B1-Br-g2 brine of Lake Bitter-1 | place: Russia: Kulunda steppe | collected 2010-07
AAAACAGGTTTTTGAGGTTTTTAGAGGCAAAGGACGGTTCTTTACCTCTTAAGAGCTGGGAGATCTCAATTGGTTTCTTCATTATATTTTTAGAGCTGAAAATTACTTCTTCAGCTTATTAGGTCCTTCACTGTTTCAAAGAAGGACTTGTTCTTGTTCGGTTCAGACCTAAGCCCTTTCATCACTTCTTCCTGTTCTTCTGTCAACTTCTCCGGTATCTCGACATCGATCTTGACATAGATATCCCCGGAGCCTCCTCGGCCAGGCATACCTTTGTTCTCTATTCTTAGAACTTGGCCGGGCTGGGTGCCGGGAGGAACATCAATCTTAAGATCTGAACTAGGCGTTGGAACCTGAATTTCTGTTCCTAGGGCCGCGTCACCAACACCTATGCGGACTGACGTAAACAGGTCGGAGTCACGTCTCTCAAGTGTTTCGTGGTCTTCGACCGTTATGAAAACGTATAGGTCTCCAGTCCTACCGGTCTCTGACCGGTTACCCTTGTTTCTTACCCTCAACCTCTGTCCGTCTTGAACGCCTTTAGGTATACTAACTGTTATCTTCTCTTTCTCCTCGGTAACGCCCGTGCCGTTGCAGGATCTGCATTTCTGGTCGGGTACTTTGCCTGTCCCATTACATTTGTCGCAGCGCTGAACCGTTTCTGCTCTACCAAGAGGCGTTCTCTGAACAGTTTTTACTTTTCCACGACCGTCACATTCGGAACATCTGGATAGTTTTTGGTTTTCGTCACCTGTCCCGTCACAGGGCTCACATTCCCTTTTTCTTTCTACCTCAAAGGTTTTCTCTACTCCCTCGTACGCATCCTCTAAAGTTATCGTGGCATTAATCTTCAAATTAAGGCTTCCTTCTCTACGTCTTCTTCCGCCTCCGAAAAGATGCTCGAAAAGATCTTGGAATGTTGAGGCCGCTCTTCTCTGTCCTCTGCTTGCATGACCTTCTACGCCTTGTTCTCCAAACTGGTCGTACTTTCTCCTTTTCTCCTCGTCAGAAAGGATGTCATAAGCCTTGTTGATTTTTTTGAACTGTTCCTCGTCTGCTTCCCCAGAATTAGAGTCGGGATGATACTTTTTCGCTTTCTTCCTGTACGCTTTCTTTATTTCTTCCTGGCTAGCGTCTTCTGATACTCCGAGAAGTTTATAGTACTTTTTAGCCACTTTGACTACACCTCAAAGAAAAAGATGGGGGAGGGTTTTCAGGCTTTGTCCTCGTCATCATCTACTTCTTCAAAGTCTGCATCAACGACATCTTCTTCTCCGGTGTCGCCCATGTTCATGTTTTTCGCTGCCTGTTTGAGATCTTCCTCGCTCATATTGGACGGATCAAAGCCTCCTGGGCCTTGTTGGTCTCCGTAGATCTCTTTACCGATCTCTTGAAGCTGTTGTTGAAGGTCTTCAACCGCGTTTTCAAGCAGTTCGGATGCCTCTTCTAGATCTTCTACCTCCTCGGCCTCATCTTTCTTCTGTTTAAGATCTTCTATGGACTGTTCAATAGAATCTATGACGGATTCGTCTACTTTCTCGCCGTGCTCATCAACTTGTTTCTCTGCTTGGTTTACTGCCTGGTCGGCCTTGTTCTTGGCTTCTATAAACTCTCTTCTCTTTCTATCTTCTTCCTCGTGTTTCTCGGCTTCTTCCTTCATCTCCTCAATCTCTTCATCGTCAAGACGTGAGGCGTCGTCGATAGTGATCGAAGCTTCTTCTCCGCTCTGCTGTTCTCTAGCAGAAACTTGGAGAATTCCGTCGGCATCGATTTCGAAGGTTACTTCAATCTGTGGCTGTCCTGCAGGTGCTGGAGGAATTCCTTCAAGGTTGAAACGGCCTAGAGACTTATTGTCTCGCGCCATTTCTCTTTCTCCTTGTACTACGTTGACAGTAACCATTGACTGGTTGTCTTGAGCGGTTGTAAACGTCTTTGATTCTTCTGCAGGCACTGTAGTGTTTTTATCTATTAGATGCTCCGTTAAGCCTCCTTTAACTTCTACGCCAAGGCTGAGAGGTGTTACATCAAGAAGTAAAATATCGTCCATCTCGCCCGAGATGCTTCCTGCCTGGATTGCTGCTCCGAGCGCAACGGCTTCGTCTGGAGATACTTCTCTGTTTGGCTCTTGACCAGTAATTGCCTGTACATGTTCTCTTACTGCCGGAATTCTTGTAGTACCTCCTACCAGTATCACTTCATCTATATCTTTCGTTTCAAATCCAGCGTCTTCTATAGCGGTTTCTGTAGGCTTTGTGGTTCTTTGGATTAGTTCTTCCGCTAGTTCTTCGAACTTGGACCGTGTCAGCTCGTAGTCAACATTGTAGGTTTCTCCATCTTCTTGGTGAATGAAAGGGATGTTTATCTTGGTGTTTTTACGAGAGGAAAGCTCTTTTTTTGCTTCTTCGGCGTTTTCACGGATTCGCTGTAGTGCGTCCTCGTTTTCTGAGAGGTCTATACTGTTTTCGTCCTCAAACTTATCCAGTATCCAGTCTACAACTTTCTGGTCGAAGTCGTCTCCTCCTAGATCGTTGTCTCCTTCGGTACTTTTTACCTCGTAAATTCCGTCTCCCATTTCGAGAACGGTTACGTCGAAGGTTCCTCCTCCGAAGTCGTATACAAGGATTTTCTTGTCAGACTCTTCATCTATACCGTATGCTAAGGAGGCGGCTGTAGGCTCGTTAAGTATTCTTTCAACTTCAAGACCTGCAATCTCTCCTGCATCTTTGGTGGCCTGTCTTTGTGTGTCATCGAAGTGTGCAGGAACTGTGATTACAGCTTTCTCTACTGTTTCTCCTAGTTTTTCTTCAGCGTCGTTTTTCAGTTTTTGTAGGATCATTGAGGAGATTTCTTGAGGAGTGTATTCTTCGCCTTCAAGTTCTACGGTGTATTCCTCTCCCATGTGTCTTTTGATGCTTCTGACAGTGTTTTCTTCGTTTGTCAGCATCTGGTTCTTTGCAGGTTTACCCACTAGTCTTTCGTCGTTATCGAAAGCCACTATTGAAGGAGTTATTCTCTCTCCCTCTTGGTTTTCAAGTATTTCTGGTTCTCCGTCTTTTACTGCTGCTATAGCGCTTCTTGTTGTTCCGAGATCGATTCCAATAACTTTAGACATTCTGCTTAAACCACCTATTTTTTGTTTACAACATTAAAAATTTTTAAAGAGTTCACATAAAAAAAGATTGCGCGAGTCGACTCAAAGATATACACCGGACGACAAAATCATATGAAAAAGGTATTTAGGTTGAAGATCGACAGAATCCCGAGATTTAATCCTCTTTTTTAGACACTATAACGTCTGCAGGGCGTAGAACCTTTTCTCCGTGCTTGTAGCCTGGCTTTTTCTGTTCCAAGACCTTGTCTTCATCTTCGTGATGCTCGGTGTCTACAGCGTTATGTAGTCTAGGATCAAACTCTTCTCCCTCGGCGCTAATACGTTTAAGCCCTTTCTGCTCTAAGGTTTCAAACAGTTCGTCGCCCACCATCTTCACTCCATGGTAGATCGTCGAATCTTCGTCTGCTGCGGCTAAAGCTCTTTCGAAGTTATCTATAACAGATATGAGGTCTTCTGAGAGGTCTCTCTGTGCTTCTCTTCTCCATATTTCTTTTCGTTCGGACTCGTCTTTCTTGTAGTTCTCGAAATCCGCCTTAACTTTCTTTACGATTCCCTCCAGTTCTTCACGCCTGTCCCTCTCACGGCTGTAAAGTTTCTCCATCTCGTTTAACGCCTGTTCAACCTGTTCCTGGGAGAGCTCTTCGTAACTCATAAGATACCAAATAGACCAAGAATTTAAATTATCTTAGCATTAGATAGCTTCTCCTTCTGTGTTTTGACATACATGCTCCAAGGAGTCTCCTCTCATGTTCAGCTCCACAATGGCTTGAGGTTCTAAACCTTCATCTATCTCAATCGAGGAAGTTTCAGAAGGCTCCAGGAACTGTTCTTCTTCGATCAGGGTAAGCTCATCTCCTTCTGCATAACCTGTTATATCCGTGAGATCGACGACTCGGTCCCCATCATTTGTTATAGATAGGTAGGCGGAGTCTTCGTCGTCCCAACAGCTGTTAATGGTTATGCCTGCGAGATTGTTCGCTACATCTGTCTCGGTCTCGACACCGTCCTGAAGGTCTACCATAGCAACATAAAGTGTGGCTCCAAGACCCAACGTGACCGCTATAAGCACAACAACCGCGATCACAGGTGTAACTCCTTTCACATCTATAGTAGGTTTAAGCTGGTTTTTACAGGTTATTGAAGTCTTTATCAAGGACGGAAAGTATACGTTCTTTATGTCAGACCATCCTTTTGTCGATGAAAAAGCAAGAAAATCAACTACTATAGTAACAAAACACTCTTTAGCAATCCCTGAGGACGAACAGAAGTTCAAAAAAAGCCAGAGAGCCTGGAACTGGGAGAAAATCGTTGATCTGTTCTTCCCTGAAGAACAGTCTCCTAAAAGGAATAAGTATGCAAAAATATTCTTGAGAGAGCTTAAAGAAGAAGGCGAGATCGACTCAGAAAAGCTGAACGCATTCGATCAATGGGGTCATGAAAAAGGAAAATCAAACCTGAAAAACAATATTCTGCCTAAATTAAGACGTCTAGGAGTAATAAAATACGAGTACTTGGAGTATCGTGGCCGCCGTGAAGGAAAACAAGGCCGTCGTAAAGTTATCAAACCAGCACGAAGCTTCTCATCCATACTTGACTCTATGGCTAACGGCTGGGCTGCTTACGAGTCTGCGGCACTGGAATAAGATAGCTGTTTCTACCCGGGTAGAAACTTCTTTTCGCAGCGCTGCTCCGCTTGTTTAAAGAGCGGTTGCGGCTAATACTTCTGCATCGGAACTAAGTTCTGTCTCATGACGAAGATTTGTCTCCTGCTGTGCTTGAAGCTCCGCTTCGAAGTGTCGTGTGTTCGCGTTAATCGTTATACACCTTTTTTATCGGGTTCTATAGTGTTAAGTACTGGTTGGGAGATGTTCCGGAGACAGGCTCCACCCGGCTAGCAGAGTCCGTCCTTCCAAAGTTTCCAACGGTGTAGGAGGTGACAGGTTGTTGGAATACTTTTCTGGTGTCGTGTTTTTTCGCGGTCGGCCCGAACACCCCGTTAACAGGGGTCAAGGCTTCATCCCACTTCACTCTGCCAGATACTTAATAATTTGAGAGAAGTTAGCCTTGACCCTGGTAAACCTAAGGCTCACCGGCATCAGATGTTTCACGGTTGCCTGGTTGTTCAGGGCCAAATTCATTAGGTTGAAGTTGGGGTCGCTACCTTTTAAATATTTCTGTTTTCTACGTGTTTGAGGAAGAAACGGTGTTCTAGACGGCTATGGACGAGTTCTAGTACTTGTTCTAGGTTTTCTGTATCGTAACGGTTGTAACGTATAAGATCCTCTAGAGCGTTTTCGTTTCCTTTGTTCTCGTATTTTTTCCAAAGTCTGACTGCTTCGCGTCCATCGATATCTTCTAGCTCTCTTTCTACGCCTAGGTCTTTCTCAATTTTTTTCAGTCCTCCGGTAAGCCCTATTCTTCTACAGGAATGCATCAGGTCGATGTGAGGAAGCTCAATATCTAGATTGTAGTTTTTTTCAAGGAAAGGCTGGTCAAACATCTTGCCGTTAAATGAAACAAGCACTTTGGATTTGTGAATCTCTTTTTGCAGGTTTTCTCTCGTAAGGTCTTGGCCTTGTACGAAGGTTTTGGACTCTCCCCCTCTGTAAAGGCTTACAGTTGTAACTTTGTTCTTTTCTGGCGATAAACCTGTTGTTTCTATATCAAAGAAAGTTGCAGACTCTTCAAAGTTTCTGTACATACGCCAAACTGATTTACTTGGTAGTTGCGAACCGAAGAAAACACTGTTACCTACTTCAAGGTTTTTGCGTGCTTTTGAGAGAAAGTTGGATATCTTTTGTTTCTTATTGTCTGAGATTGAGGATTCTGTTACGTCGTCCCAGTGTGTTATGCCTTGTTTCCACAGTTTTTTCTCGGTTTTTTCTCCTACACCCGGTGCTAGTAGAAAACTGTTTTCGATACGCATAAAGAAAATAATAGAAAAATAGAGTTAAGAAGTAGGGTCTTCTTATCGGGAAGCCCTGATGTCGCTTGCTTGTACAGTCTTTCTGCCAGCGTGTTCTGCGTACTGTTTAGAGTCTCTTGCTCTTTCTTCAGCATGTCTCTCAAGTTCATCTCTTAGTTCTTGTACTGCATCTTCTGAAACTCTGTGAGCTCCTGCTTGTTTGATGATTCTCTTGACTGGTGCAAGTGGTAGTTCTGCCATTTTATTTTCACCTCCGTATGAAAAGCTTGTGCTTTCTTATAATGGAATAATCTCCGACGCCTTATAAATATAGTGGGGGTTTAGAACTGGTCTGAGGGTAATCCATGACTTCTGAACATTCTTATCCAATAACTGACAAGTTTGGAACCTGTTGAATATGGGTGGGTTGTGCAGAGCTTTCAAATACTTCAGTGCAAAACCAGTAGAACTCTACACAACACCACATATTTTTTGAGTGGTCAAAGCTGTTTCAGCTCAACGCTTATGTCTTCATCTATCTCCGCTACCGCATAGTAGCCTTCCATTACAGGTCCGGGGTTCACAAGTTCTGTTCCTTTGATATTGTCTCGGCCTCGAGACTCGTGTATATGTCCGGTAACTAGCAGGTCAAACTCCTTGTCTTCCAAGATATCTCTAACCTCCGGGCTTCCAACATGATTGTCTTCTATCACGTCTAACTCTGTGTTGTGCGGAGGCTGGTGCAGAACAGCGACCCGGTTGTCGGAGTTCATTCTTTCGTAAAGGGTTTCGACAGCGTTCTTGATCTCTTCTCCTTCAGGTTCAAAAGGAGTATCGAAAGGCGTCTGACCTCCTCCAAAACCTACAGCCTCAAAGGTTTCGAAAGCAGCTATCTTCTTGTGAAGGTTCATCCTTCTCTCTATAAGATGTTTAACACAGGCCTTTTCAGGATCCATGTTTCCCGGAACAGCTTTGGTAAGTACACCCTCTTTCTCGAATACGTCAAGAACGTTCTCCAAGTTTGAGTCGTAGTCCTCATACTCGTTGTTGTCACTTAGATCTCCTGCGCAGAGAATACTGTCAAAACTCTCTTCTGAAACAATTCTTTCAAGGTTTTCGACATCTCCATGTATGTCAGTTACCAGTAGAACTCTCATAACCCAACATTGTGGCCGAGAGGTTTAATTTGTTGGCCGGCTTTACTTAACTTTCGAGTTAGAAAACTGTCTGTATGGCAGTGTTTGAAATCCAGTTAATCGATATTGACTACCAGATTGAAGATGGAGAGGTATACATCAGAGGTTTTGGAAAGACTTCTGAAGACGAGAACATTCTGTTCTATGATAGAGAGTTCCTGCCTTATCTTTACGCGGTACCGGAAAAAGATAAGGATATAGGGGATTTGAGACAGAAGATTCAGGAGACCGACTTCTCTAATGAGGGGACAGAGATACCTGTAAGAGATATCGAAACAGAGAAAGTGGTCGATGGAAGTAAAGAGATAGAAGCTCTAAAAGTTTTCTCAAACATACCTGCGATGATTCCCAAACTAAAAAACGAGTTATGGGATCTTCCTGAAGTAAAAGAGTGTAGAGAGTTCGACATACCGTTTTATAGACGCTACTTGGTTGACAGAGAGATCAGGCCAGGTTCATGGATACAGGTAGAAGGCAAGTCTGAAGACGGAGAGATAGAAAACGTTCTGGAACTAGAAAGCATTGAAACCGGTTTAGAGAAAGAAACCGGTATAGACTGGTATACAGCAGCTTTTGATCTTGAGGTCTACCAAGATGAGATTATCATGGTCTCCATCTATTCGGAAGATCTCGAAAAAGTTATTACGACAGAAAAAGTTGACAGAAGCTTCGTTGAAACGGTTGAGAGTGAAAAAGAGCTGATTAAAAGTCTTGTAGAGATACTGGAAGATAGAGATATTGATGTACTGACCGGTTACAATACTGATGAGTTCGACTTTGATATACTGAGGAAACGTGCAGAACACCATAACCTTAACTTAGAAATGGGCAGAGACGGTGAAAGAATGAAGTTCAACCGTAGAGGCCGGTTTAAAGGAGCTAGGCTTAAAGGTAGAATGCATCTTGACATATATCCTTTTGTTTCCCATGTTCTTGCTCCTGGACTCGATTCGGAGACACTGGATCTGGACTCTGTCTCAGAGGAGCTCTTAGGACTAAACAAAGATGATATGTCTTGGGAAGAGATGAAAGCCTCTTGGAAAAATAAGGAGGACCTAGAGAAGTTCTCAGAATATGCTCTGAAAGACTCCGAACTGGCTTACAAGCTAGCAGAGGAACTGGTTCCTCAGATACTTGAGCTTTCAGAAATCACAGGCCTAATACCTTTCGATGCATGCAGACTGACTTATGGACAGCTCACAGAGAACTATCTCATAAGAGAGGCCCGGGACCGTAACATGTTGGCTCCGAACAGGCCCTCACAGGACAAGAGGAGTAAGAGAAGACGTCAGGACGCATACTCCGGAGGTTTCGTCTATACTCCTGAGGCAGGGCTTTACGAGGAGATAGGGCTTTTCGACTTTAAGTCTCTCTACCCAACAGTAATGGTGGCTCATAACATATCTCCGGATACACTGAATACTGAGGACTGCGAAAACCGTTTCAGCTTAGAAAAGTTTGACTACGACTTCTGTCAGGACGAGACAGGTTTCTTCCCAGAGCTGGTTAGAGAGCTGGTTGAGGACCGTTCCAAGATAAAGAATAAGATGAGGAATCTAGAAGAAGACAGTCAGGAATATAAATCTCTGGATAACAGACAGCAGGCGGAGAAAATACTTGCAAACTCGTTTTACGGATACCTAGGATACAGCGGAGCCAGATGGTACTCCAGAGAATGTGCGGAAGCCACAACCTACATGGGAAGAGAATATATTCACGAAACTATCGAGATAGCGGAGGAAATGGACTTTGAGGTCGTTTACGGGGATACGGACTCTGTATTCCTTAAAGCTGAGGATATAGGGTCTGAGGCAGACTCTTTCCTTGATAGGGTTAACAGCAGTCTACCGGAGTTTATGAAACTGGAGCTGGAGGGGATATTCACCAGAGGTTTCTTCACCTCAACAGACTCTGGTGAAGGAGCTAAGAAGAAGTACGCGCTTTTATCTGAAGACGGAGATATGAAGATAACAGGCTTCGAACAGGTGAGAAGAGACTGGAGCCCTGTAGCCAAAAATACTCAGAAGGAAGTTCTTAGGAAGGTTTTAGAAGATAATATAGGAGGAGCCGTAGAAGAGGCTAAACAGACCGTAGAGGATCTGAGACGGGGCAATATCCCGGTAGAACAGCTGAAGATATTCACTACGCTGACTAAAAAACCTGAAAATTATGAGTCTACAGCCCCTCACGTCGAAGCAGCAAAGAAAGCGATTAAACAAGGAAAAGATATAGGGCCTGGAGATACTGTAGCTTACGTTATAACTAGAGGAGGAGGCACCATCTCTTCAAGAGCAGAAACAGTTGAAAATGCTCAGGACTACGACTCAGACTACTATATAGAGAACCAGGTTCTGCCGGCAGCAGTCAGAGTCCTAAAAGTGTTCGGTTATACGGAAGGCCAGCTTAAGGGAGAAGGAAAGCAGAGCGGTTTAGGGAGATTTAGCTAATTTATAAGAATTAATGGCTTAAATGGTGTTATGAATCCGGTTAATAATACTGAGGACACTCTTACGGAATCTAATGATTTATATGAGCAAGGCACAGAAGATCTAAAGACCGAAATTAAAACGCTTGTTAAGTACTCAGACGATTATCTGAGCTCTAGAGATATATACAGACGCTTTGAATCATACTTTGGCTCAGAAGACAACTTTTACTCTGAAGAGGATCTAGAGTATGTTTCCAGAGCTCTAGTCGAGATGAGAAATGATAAAGAAGTTGAGAAGACAGCTTTCCTCCAAGAAGACGGTGCGAAGATAGTCTACAGACTATCTGAATAGAACCGGCACCTCTATCTTACTTAAATACTTCTCCTGTCTCTATAGACCATAATACCAGATCTAAAGCCTTTATGTCTATACCTGTATCTTCTGCAAGCTTTCGCATCTTTCTCTCTATCTCCAGATAGCTTTCCTTATCTGAAGGCTGCTCCAGGTCTTCTAAGTAGTTAAGTTCGTAGAGCTTGCTGATTATACGGCTAGAAACTATTGCGAAACCGTTTCCATAACCTATATTCCTGAGAAAGTGTGATCCACCTTTCCAGCTTAAGCCGTCTATATTTTCGACAAACCAGCTTCTTGTCTTATCTAGGTTGTCGGGTCTGATGAGTTCAGCGATCTTCAGCTTTCCGGAGGGGTCTGTCAGCGTTGGTTGAGACAGTTTTTTCCGGTTCTCTACTATATATGAAGCCTTTTTCTGTTCGTACTGGATATCGTTCAGTTCTAAGACTCCTGCTACTTCATCTTTCTCACTGCTTTCTAAGAGGCCAAGTTCTTCAAGTTTCTGGGTAGCTTCCCAAGATTTCTTTGCAGAGCTTTGGGACGTTAGAATAACGAAGACCAGTTCTTTGAATAGGCGGTCGTTATCAGCGTCTCTTAGTTTCTCAAACTCTTCCAGACGGCTATCTATAACTTCTCTGTTTTCTTGATAGTGTTTCAAGATTTTCTTCTTGTCCATACCGTATAAACGAGACGGCTACAGTTTAAACTCTTGTTCTGTTAGACTGTGTGGATAGGGTTGCCTTGAGCGTCTTCACATGCTTCGGCGAATGCTTCTGGAAACGTCGGGTGTGCATGGATAGTGTTAACAATATCGTCGAGATAAGCCTGCATCTCTAGTGCTAGAGTAGCTTCCGAAATCATATCTGATACTCTGACGCCCACCATTTGGACTCCTAAAAGCTTGCCCTTCGGACATGCCAGTACGCGGACAAATCCGGAGGTATCGTCCACGGTCATAGCCCTTCCCGAAGCTGAGAATGGGAATCTGCCGACCTTCAGTTCGTCACCGTACTCTTCTTCAGCCTCTTCCAAGCTTTTTCCAACAACAGCCACTTCAGGATCAGTATACATAACCTTTGGGATGACCTGGTTGTCAAAAGCAGCAGGCTCTCCGGCTATTACTTCGGCCGCTACACGACCTTCTCTGTAGGCTTTATGAGCCAGCATCGGCTGTCCTGCTACGTCTCCTATAGCAAATATGTTTTCTTCAGAGGTTCTCATCTGTGAATCAACTTCGATAAAACCGTGTTTATCTGGTTCTATAGAGGTATTCTCAAGACCTAGCTCTTCTGTAATGTTTTTAGGTGTTCTACCTACTGCAACAAGAATATAATCTCCTTCAATCTCTATTTCTTTATCTTCTTTCTCTGCAATGAGTACTGCCTTTCCGTCTCTGTAACTTACTTCTTTAGCCTTTGTGGACTCGTAAACGGTGTCTGCGTAATCGCTGTTAGAGTTCTTCAAGCTTCTTACAATTTCTTCATCAAAGTTTCCAAGTATTCTTTCCATTGCTTCAACAACTTTAACTTCTGAACCAAACTTAGAGAATTTTGTAGCTGCCTCCATGCCTATATACCCGCCTCCCACAATTACAAGCTCCTCCGGTACCTCTTCAAGATTTAGAAGCTCTCTAGAGGAAATAATCTTTTCTTGGGAAAACTCTAGACCGGGTATCTCCATAGGCTGGCTGCCCGTGGCTATAACAGCGTTTTCAAACTCTATCTTGTCGGTACGGTGTTCTTCTTCAACCCTTACAGTCTTCGAATCAATAAATCGAGCCTCACCTTTCTTTATTTCGACATCATGTTTTCTTAGAATCTGTCTGACCCCTCCGTTCAGCTTATCTACAATACTGTTTTTCCAGTTCTGTACTTCTGAGAAGTCAAGATCTTCTTCGCCGTAGTAGTTTTTTTCGTCTCTACTGAGAAATTTTTCATACATCTTGGAGGAGTGGATAAATGCTTTTGCGGGTATACATCCACGGTTCAGGCATGTACCGCCTATGTCTTCTTTCTCAACCAGTACAACATCTTTATCTTTCTGTGCAGCCCTCATAGCGGCAGTGTATCCTCCTGGACCTCCACCTATGACCACTACGTCTGTTCCTGTTGCTATATCTCCTACAACCATTTTAAACCCTCATAAGTAGTTGTTCGGGGTTTCTAAGATTTTCTACAACTTCTTTCATGAATCTCGCTCCTGTTGCGCCATCTATTACACGGTGGTCGTAGCTTAGTGAAATTTTTACTGTCTTTCGAGGTTTAATATCTCCTTTAATAACTTCGGCTGTCTCTTTAATACTTCCTATACCTAGTATGGCTGTTTGGGGATGGTAAATAATAGGTGTGAACTCTTCAACACCTATGACACCTAGATTGGTTACTGAGAATGTTCCTGTCTCCATCTCGTCTCTCGTGACCTTCCCTTCTCTAGCTCTTTCGACTGCTGATTCTATGCCTTTGGCAAGTTCGACAATACTTTTACTGTCGATATCTTCTACAACAGGTACCATGAGGCCTCTATCTGTATCTACAGCAATATTGAAGTTGTAATCTTTCTTCAGTATTATCTCGTTCTCTTCTTCGTCCAGTTCGGCGTTGAGTTTCGGATAATCCTTTAATCCTTCTACTACAGCCTTCATGATGAAAGGTAGATAGGTCAGATGAACTTCAAAGTTTTCTTTTTCCTCTTCACGTAGTTCAACCAGTTTTGTTACATCGACCTTTTCAACATGAGTTACGTGAGGTGCTGTGAAACGGGACTCAGACATTTTATCTGCCATTGACCTCTCTAGTCCCGACATTTTGACTCTTTCAGACTCTTCGGCACTTACTTCCTCTTTCGTTGTTGCACTGTCTTTTTGGTTGAGTACGTCGTCTCTTGTTATCTTTCCTCCTCGTCCTGAACCTTTTATTTTCTCTAAATCTATGTTCTCTTCTCTAGCTAGCTTTCTTACCGAAGGAGTGGCGTTTACATCCGTTTTAATCTCTTCGGCTTTATTTGAGGTATCTTGAACTTTCTTGTCTGTATTATTTTCTTTGTCTCTCGCTGCTTCTAGTACTTCTTCTTCAGTTATTCTCTCGCCGTTTTTAATCTTTGAGAGCGCCACGTCTTTCTCTTCAGCAAGTTTCCGGACTTTTGGCAGTGCAAGAACTTCTCCCGCTTTAGTATCTCTTTCTACAGTATTTTCTTCGGTACTTTCAACCTCTTTTTCGTTATCTCTATCTTCGTTATCCTTATCTTCTACAGTCTCTTCAGCGGCCTCCACGGAGCCATCATTGTTTATGACCATTATCACTTCTCCTACTTCTATGTTGTCACCCGGCTCTACCTTAAGTTGTGATACTGTTCCGTCGGCTGGAGCAGGTATATCAACTACTGCTTTATCCGTCTCCGCCTCTCCTACAATCTGGTCTTCTTCAATTTCTTCACCTTCGTCAACCATCCACTGCAGGAACTTTCCTTCTGTTACTCCTTCTCCGGTGTCGGGGAACTTGAATTCCAAAGCTTATCACCTAGAACTCCAGGACTCTTTCCAGTCCGTTTACTGTTCTTTTGAGGTTAGGCATGTGGTAGTCTTCCAGGGTGTATAGAGGGTAGGGTACATCAGGAGCTGTTACTCTCTCTACAGGAGCCTCCATATGTAGTATTGCTTCTTCCTGTATCCTTGAAGCTATCTCAGCACCAAATCCTCCGGTCTTAACTGCTTCATGAAGAACTACCGCTCTACCAGTCTTCTTAACAGAATTTAGTACGGTATCAAAGTCGGTAGGATATATTGTCATAAGATCGATAACTTCTACTGAGGCATCTACTTCCTCGGCCGCTTTTTCCGCCAGCGGAACCATTGCACCCCAGGCTATTAGTGTTACGTCTTCTCCTTCTTTTGCTATCCGTGCTTTCTCGAGATCTATCTCTTTTTCTCTGTCAACCTCTTGCTTAAAGGCTCTGTAAGTCTTTTTAGGCTCTAAAAACACCACCGGGTCATCGAGCTGTATTGATTTTCTTAGCAGAGAGTATGTGTTTTGAGGCGTACTAGGTATTACAACGTGCAGGCCTTGTGAATGTGCGTAAAAGGCTTCAGGACTTTCTTGGTGGTGTTCCAAGGCACTTATTCCTCCTCCGTAAGGCGCCCTGACTGTTAAAGGCACGTTGTAGTCTCCGCGGCTTCTTATACGCATACGTGAAGCGTGTTCCTTAATCTGGTAGAACGCTAGGTAAGAGAATCCTGAGAACTGCATCTCGACTACAGGTCTAAAACCGTAAAGACTCATTCCTATCGCGGTTCCGGCGATACCGGATTCTGCTAATGGGCTGGAGAAAACTCTTTTCTCTCCGAACTCTTCTTGAAGTCCTTCAGTTGCGCGGAATACTCCTCCGTCTTCCCCAACGTCTTCCCCGTAGGTTATAACGTCTTCGTCCTCCTCGAGTTCGTCTCTTAAGGCCTCATTTACCGCGGTTATAATATTCATTTTCTCGGTCACTATTCGGCCACCTCCTTTCTGAGGTCTGTCTTCTCTTTCTCAAGTATCTCGGGCATGTCGCCGTAAACATAGTCAAACAACTCGTCAAACTCCGGATCATCCATATCCATTGCCTTATTTGCGGCTTTATCTATTTTTTCCTCGGCTTCTTTCTCGTAGTCAGCTAGTTCATCGCTCCACATTCCGTTTTCTTCTAAAAACTGTTTGAACCTTGACAAAGGGTCATGTTCGTTCCAGCTCTCTATCTCTTCCTTGTCTCTGTATCGTGTAGAGTCGTCAGAGGTAGTATGGTCCTCCAGTCTGTAGGTAACTGCTTCTAGAAGTGTGGGTTCTCCGTTTCTAGCTCTATCCATTACTTCTCTCATAGCTTTTATTACTGCAAGAACATCGTTTCCGTCGACTTGTAAGCCATCTATACCGTAGGCTAATGCTTTCTGTGCTACAGTATCCGAGTTTGTCTGCTTTTCAAAAGGCATGGAGATTGCGTAATGGTTGTTCTGTACAAAGAATACTGAATGTGCGTCGTAAACTCCTGCAAAGTTTAAAGCTTCGTGAAAATCGCCTTCGCTAGTACTACCGTCTCCTGTAAAACCTACAACAATATTATTGTCTTCTTTGAAGCTCATAGCCATTCCTAGACCTGCGGTGTGAAGGTTCTGGGTTCCTACAGGTATTGAGACAGGCAAGGTGTTTAGCTCGGCTAAGCCTTTCTGACCGTTTGCATCGCCCATCCAGCGCCGGAAGATCTTTTCTAGAGGTGCTCCTCTAGTTATGAATGCGGCGGTCTCCCTAAAGCTTGGTACTACCCAATCCTCGTCATTTAAGGGGTATATAGCGCCTATCTGTGCTGCTTCCTGTCCTTTGTGTGGGGCATATGTAGAGATTTCACCTCTTCTCTGAAGTGAGAAGGCTTTTTCATCGAACTTTCTGGCAAGCATCATTAAACGGTAGAGCTCTTGGAACTCCTCCTCTTCTAGCTCTGGAGCCTCTTGCTCAGGGTTTTCAGAGTTTAATACCTCAATTTTTTCTATCTCTCCTGAGAACACCTTTTCTCTAGCCATTATAGATGAAGTTAAATCTCCGCTCCAATATAAAGAATGGTTTTGCAACTAAGAGGTAACTGGGATCTTCTATTCGGAAATCTTTACAACCGAAAGCCTCTCAATGTTTTCATACCGGATGATCTTAGCCGACTGGATGCAGAAAGTAGACTTGGAAACAGAGATACACGAGGTTTATATCCACAGTTTTCTTTTCAGGTTTGCTACCAGTCTGATAAGCATATTTATTCCTTTGTACATTTTGGATATTGGTTTCGCGCCTATATACGCAATTACGTTCTATATTGTCTATGATTTAACAATGCTTGTTTTTTCGGTTCCTTTTGCGTACCTAGCAGCCAGAATAGGTTACAAGCGTGTAGCCTTACTGTCTAGTATCCTTTGGCTATCGTTTTACCTGTTTTTAAGAGTTGTAGAAACATATCCGGCTCTATACCTAGCGGCTGTAATCGGAGGAATGGGTTTCAACCTTTACTGGATAGGTATGAATCCGGAGGTTGCAGAGAGCAGTCATGAAGACAGAACAGATAAAGAGTCCGGATTCTTTTTCTCAATGCCGTCTCTAGCCAATATTGTCTCTCCATTTGTAGGAGGCCTAATTTTAGCTTTGTTGGGCTTTAGCTCTCTTTTTGTACTGGCCACTGTCATGATAGGTGTATCTTTTGTACCTTTCTTATTTTCCAGAGAACACAGAGGAGGAATGGAGCTTGGATATTCTGATTTCGTGTCTAAAGAGTATTTAGATGACTTCTTAACCTACTTCTTTGATGGCTTACAGTCTGTAGGACATATAGTTATTTGGCCGCTATATATAGCAGTAGTTATAGGAGGAAGCGTAAACATAGGAAGCGTAGGTAGTCTGTTAGCACTTGGCGGGGCGCTGTCAAGTATATTTGTAGGTAAGCTAAGTCAGAGGTATGGGAGAAACAAGGTGCTGTTCTATGGACCTTCGTGTTTAGCATTGGTTGTGGTCTCAATGGCTTTAACCGGCTCGGTTGCGGTCGCGTTCTTGGTATCGCTTCTACATGGACTGTTCCATAACACTCTTACTGTACCTATCTACGGCTCAGCAATAGACAGAAGTGAGGAATCAGATGTGCTCGAGTACTTTACGTTCAGGGAGGTAGCTCTTACACTTGGAAGGCTTTTCGGACTTTCTATTGCAGGTCTAGGCTTTGTCATTGTCCCAGAGTATAAGTTCTTAGCAGCGTTCAGCTTTATGGCGGTGGCGGTACTTCTGTGCTCGTTTTTCGCCCGTCGAATATGATTTTTTGCGACTTCAAAGTGAAATAAACACTCTAAATAACCAGTTTCTACAAGCTTATACACGTGGATCTAGACAAACTGTTCAGACCGGACAAAGTAGCTGTTGTAGGAGCATCTAGACAAGAAGGTAAAACCGGGCATGAGATATTTGACAACCTTCTACACGGGTTTGAAGGAGAAGTTGTGCCGGTGAACCCTAAAGCGGACGAGATTCACGGCGTACAAGCAGTAAAAGAAGTGCCTGAAGACACGGATTTGGCGGTTATAGCTGTTCCTGCAAAGATAGTGCCCGAAGTTATCTACGATTGTGGAGACAAAGATGTGGAGGCCGCAATAGTTGTTTCAGCAGGTTTCTCGGAGACAGGAAACAAAGAGCTTGAAGAACATGTGGTTCGCAAGGCAGAGCAGAACGGTATAACTCTATTAGGACCGAACGTATTAGGAATCATAAACACGGAGAACGGTATGAATGCCTCTTTCGCCTCCAAGATGCCGGAAAAGGGAGACATGGCATTTATGAGCCAGTCAGGAGCTTTCTGTACCGCGATACTTGACTACGCAAAAGCCGAGCATATAGGCTTCAAACATTTTGTATCTCTCGGAAACAAGGCTATGATCGATGAAGTAGACCTACTTGAATACTGGAAGGAAAAAGACATAGGGGCTGTACTCTCTTACACTGAAGGAATTAAGAACGGCCGAGACTTCATTGAAGCTGCCATGGAGACCTCGGAAGAAACACCGATAGTAATGGTGAAATCTGGTAGGACTCAGCAAGGAGGCCAAGCTGCGTCCAGTCATACAGGGAGTATGGCCGGAAGCTACGAAGCGTATAAAGCCGCTTTCCGGAAAACGGGCATAATAGAAGCAGAATCCAACCGAGAGCTACTTGAGTTTGGTAGAGCCTTTGACTATCAGCCAGTACCTGAAGGCGATAATGTTGCAGTAGTTACAAACGCAGGAGGTCCTGGAGTTGTAACAACTGATGAGATAGCAGAACACGGTTTGAAGCTTGCCGAGCTAAGTATGGAGACTAAAAGAAGTCTCAGAGAGATAATGCCTGAGGAAGTGGAACCTGTGAACCCGATAGATGTTATAGGGGATGCAGGACACCACAGATATCAGAAAGCATTAAACCATGTTTTAGAGGATGAAAAAGTCGACTCGGTTATCGTTATACTTACGCCTCAAGCCAATACAGAGATAGAGAAAACCGCAAAAACCATAGTAAAAGCCGCTAAAAGCACCGATAAAACTGTTTTCGCATCCTTCATGGGTGAGAAAGATGTACAAAAAGGTATAGATATACTGGAAAAGGAGGAGGTGCCAGAGTTCCAAGACCCTATGGATGCGGTGAAAACACTCAAAGCTATGAAGGGTTACAGAGAATTTCTTGAACAAGAAAAGACGTTTAAAGACTTTAATTATGAAAAAGAAAGAGCTCGCTCCGCACTAGAAAACATTGAAGAATACAGTTCTAAAGAAGAGCTTTTCAAAGCTTACAACTTTAAAATGGCTCTGACAGAGCTCGCTGAAGCTCCTCTAGATGCTGAAAAAGCTGCATCAAACGTAGGATATCCTGTGGTCCTAAAGGTCGAATCACCTGATATTAAACACAAAACAGATATAGGAGGAGTAAAAACAGGTCTGAACTCAAAGAAAGAGGTCAAACAAGCCTTCCATGATATAGTCAACAATGTCCATGTCAATGCAGGAGGATCATCTATAGAAGGGTTATTGGTCCAAGAACAGCTAGATGGGCTTGAAGTGGCGCTTGGTATGAAGAGAGATCCACAGTTCGGACCTATTATAATGGTAGGTCTTGGAGGAATCTATATAGAGGTTCTTAAAGACGTCAGCTTCGGTATAGCTCCTATAACGGAAGAAGAAGCCGAAAAAATGTTGGAGGAGCTACAGGCTCACGAGCTGTTCGAAGGTGCGAGAGGAGAAGAACACAGCCTAGAACCCGTTAAAGACGCGATTATCCGTCTGGGAGATATGGCTCTAGAACATGAGGAGTTAGAGGAGATAGATCTGAACCCGGTGGTCCTACAGGACGGAAAACTTTACATCGCGGATATAGTGGTGGAGACCTCTGAAGATCTGGAAAAGTCCAAATAACTTGTTCACTTAAATTTTCCAAAGACATTTAGACCTTTACCGACTAATTTTTCACTCATGACTCTAGAGGAAGATGCCTTAGACCTTCACTCAAGGAATCCTGGTAAAATCAGTGTTGAAGCTTCGGTTGATATCAGTTCAAAAGATGATCTAAACCTTGTCTATACTCCAGGCGTTGCAGAGCCGTGTAAAGAGATAAGCAAAGACAAGAGTAAAGCCTATAACTACACTTCAAAAAGCAATCTTGTAGCTGTAGTAAGTGATGGCTCTGCTGTTCTAGGATTAGGAGATATAGGTGCTGAAGCATCAATGCCGGTGATGGAAGGAAAAGCAAACCTTTTGAAAAAGTTTGGAGATGTAGACGGCTTTCCTTTGGTGGTCGATACTGGAGACTCTGAAGAAATAATTGAAACTGTTGAAAGAGTGGCTCCGACCTTTGGAGCAGTAAATCTAGAGGATATTAAAGCACCTGAATGTTTTGAAATTGAAGAGAAGTTGAAGGAGAGGCTGGGAATACCTGTATTTCACGACGATCAGCACGGAACCGCTATAGTAGTTCTTGCAGCTCTTAAAAATAGTCTTGAGATTGTAGAGAAAGACTTGGCCGATGTGAAAGTAACTGTTCTAGGTTCAGGGGCAGCAGGCGTAGCCGTATCAAAGTTTCTAGATGATGCGGGTGTTGGAGAAGTTGTCGTAGTCGATTCTTCAGGAATAATCTCCTCTGATAGAGGGAATAGTCACAAACAAAGACTTGCTGAAAGACTGGGTATAAATGAAGAAGGCTCGATGGAGGATGCTATAGAAGGCTCTGATGTAGTTATAGGTCTCTCAACAGGGGGTATAGTCTCAAAGCAGATGGTTGAGTCTATGAATGAAGACTCAATTGTCTTCGCTCTAGCAAACCCTGAACCCGAGATACATCCTGAAGAAGCTAGAGAGGCAGGAGCAGAAATAGTTGCAACAGGTAGAAGCGACTATTCTAACCAAGTCAACAACTCACTGGTCTTCCCAGGAGTCTTCCGAGGAGCCTTGAATGCCGGAGCTACCGAGATAAATGAAGAAATGAAGAAAGAAGCATCTGAAGCCGTAGCAGAGTCAATAAAACCGGAGAAAGATATGATAGTTCCCAACACTCTAGACAAAGAACTTGCTATGGAGATAGCTACTAGAGTGGAGAAGGCGGCAAGAGAAACCGGCGTGGTGAGATAGAAAAATGGATGAGGAGACACGTCAACATTATCTAAAAGCAGGAAAAGTTGTACAAGAAGCTAGGAAAATCGCTAGAGAACAGGCAGAACCAGGTAAAAACCTGAAAGAGATAGCAGAGACTGTGGAGCAGCATGTAAGGGATGAAGGACTGAAGCCGGCCTTCCCTGTCAATACATCTATAAATGATGAAGCGGCACATTATACTCCTTCAACCGATGAAGAGAGAATTCTAGAAGAACATGATGTTTTAAAAATCGATATAGGAGCACAATCAAACGGATTCATAGCCGATACGGCCTTAACAGTTAATCCTTCGGGCAAGCATCAAGAACTGATTGAAGCAGTTGAGGACGTGCTTCAAAAGGCGCTTGAATATGTAGAGCCTGGCGTAACTATAGGTGAATTCGGTGCATACGTCCAGGAGCAAGTGCCTGAAGATTATGAACCTGTTATGAATCTTACAGGACACTATCTGGACCAACATACTCAGCATGCAGGGGTATCAATACCTAACGTAGAGAACGGGTCTAACCATAAGTTCAAGGAAGGAGATGCAGTAGCAATCGAACCTTTCATAACTGAGGGATCAGGCAAAGTAGTTCACGGCAAACCAGGAAATATCTACATGCTTGAATCAGAGAGAAACGTTAGGGGAAGAACGGAAAGAAAACTACTTCGTAACATTAAGAAGTTCAAAGGACTGCCTTTTACAACTAGATGGATCTCAAACTATGGAGGAAGAGAGAAAATGGCTATGAGAAAACTGGTTCAAAACGGTGTAGTAAAGTCTTACGATGTCCTAAAGGATAGTCAAGAAGGTCTCGTCGCTCAGGCAGAACATACAGTACTAGTAGGTGTCGATGACGGAAACAACATAATCACCACTAAAAACTAGACTTCACACATATTTTTCCTTCCTTTCTCCGAGATCCATAAGGCCGAGCACGTCAGGAGCAGGATACTGAGTATACCAAACTCCAAACCGCCTAGCGGTAGGAAGCTTATTCCTATCGAAAAACCAGCTAGGCTTAAGGCGCCTGTTGTGCATGCAGCGCATCCTGAAAGCATCAGTCCCAGTACGCTGCCTGAAAATCCTCCCGAAGCACCACCAAAGGACAGATTTTTGATTAAAAGCACCACATTGACAGCTATTAGTAGGGAAGTTACTAAGGTTACTGTGAGATTTGGCAGATGTACTGTTGACGGATATCCTATCGCTAAATTTACTATAAGAGATGATAAGACGCTGAAGTTAAGATCTGTTAAGTAGGAGAAAAGAAGAGAAAAATTGTTTGATACGGTTAGAATAATATAGGAGGCTACAGAGACTACGGACAAGACTATAAGTCCCTGAAGCGTGCCTATACTACTTCCGATATTTGCTAAGTTTCCTTTAGTTAGCATCGGCAAGCTTATCCTCTATCACAGTCTGGAAAGCTGTGTAAGGCTGTGCTCCCTCAACTGTCTCCCCGTCAATAAATACGGTTGGTGTTGCCTGTGCGCCTAGAGACTCACCTTCCTGAGCTTGGTTTGAGACCTCCATCTGGGATCGGTCTTCATCCAGACACTGTTCGTACTCCTCTGTATCAAGTCCTAACTGGTCAGACCACTCAACCATAGTGCTTTCATACTCTGCAGGATTTGTCTCTGCAAGATCTCTTAGCTGCTCAAAGTTACTGAAGTGTTCGTGGTGGAATATCCAGTATGCTTCACTATCTTCCTGCTCTGCAACACATTCATGAGCCTCAGCAGAGATTTCGCCTCCTACCACAGGGAACTGTCTAAAGTAGTACTGTACGTCTCCTGTCTCGATATAGTTCTCAGCTATATCTCCAAAGGCTGAGTTTGCATCAAGCTGTTGAGCTACCTCTTGATTGTTGTATGCTGCACAGAACGGGCAGAAGAAGTCTTCATAGCTTACTATTGTTACGTCGGCGTCTGCATCACCAAGCCGAGGAGCACCTTCAAGACTGACGGTGTTTCCATCCCATTCTACGTCCTCAGACCCGAAACCAACCTCTACATCGTAAGGTAGTTCGGTATTTATGTCATCCAGATCGGAGTCTGGCTCAGCTGTTCCGGGCTCTTGCTCCCCTGTCTCATCTACAGAAGGCTCTGTATCTTCTGAAGGAAGATCGCCGTCCGGACTATCTTCTAATTCGGCTTCCAATGAATCTAATTCGTCATTATCTGTTATGCTCGTAGCTACTACACCTAATAATATTCCGGTAACTACTCCAAATACAAAGGATAATATAATTGCTTTTTTAACGCTTACAAATATTCCGGGACTATCAGTTTCTTCCGACATAATATAACTTAATTTGGTAATGGGTTTTGTTAATATTTAACCGTGTTGGTGGCTTAAGAGAGAAGAGTAAATAGGTAAGAGGTTTTATGCATAGTAGTCAGGGGTGCTCTCCACCTCTTCAACCTCCTCCATCTTCTTCATCATCTGTTTATAGTGTTGGAGGTTGTCTTCGGTTGCTGTTGGCTTTATACTGTTCATAGCTTCCCTAAAGTGTTTCAGCTTAACCTCTTCTGATTCGGGATCTTCTCTTAATGATATCATTCCGGCTTCACGGACAAGAGACTCCACATCGCTGCCCACATAACCTTCTATTTCTTCAGATAGTCCATCAAGATTTATATCCTCGGCTAAGGGCATACCCTCGGTATGTACCTCGAGTATTTTCTTCCGTGCTTCAACGTCCGGGACCTCTACCTGTATTGTTCTGTCGATTCTTCCTGGTCTCAGTACTGCAGGGTCGATAAGGTCTGGACGGTTGGTTGCTGCTATAATTGTCACGCCTTCAAGACTTTCGACACCATCTAGCTCTGTTAGTAGCTGGTTTACCACTCTGTCTCCTACGCCTGAGTCTGTTCTTGAACCTCTTCTTGTTGCTATAGAGTCTATCTCATCTATGAATACGATACATGGAGCCACCTGTCTTGCTTTCTTGAATACCTCTCTTACAGCTTGTTCTGACTCACCTACGTACTTGGAGAACAGCTCTGGTCCTTTTATACTTATGAAGTTGGCGTTGGCCTCGTTTGCTACTGCTTTTGCTAAAAGTGTTTTTCCTGTTCCTGGCATACCGTACAGGAGAATGCCTTTAGGCACTTCGATACCCATTCTTTCGAACCTCTCAGGGTATAGCTGCGGCCATTCAACCATCTCTCGGAGTTTTTCTTTGGTGTCTTCAAGTCCTCCAACGTTTTCCCATGTAACGGAAGGTACTTCGACCATTACTTCTCTCATTGCCGAAGGTTCAACAGCTCTTAATCCGTCTATCATGGCTGTGTTGTCTACAACTAGCTTCTCCATTACATCGCTAGGTATCTCCTCATCTAAATCTATCTCGGGTAGTACGCGTCTTAATACGCTCATTGCGGCCTCTTTACATAGTGCTTCAAGGTCTGCTCCTACGTAGCCGTGTGTTTTATCTGATAACTCGTCGAGATCGACGTCGTCGGTTAAGGGCATGTTTCTGGTGTGTATCTGTAGTACTTCTTTTCTTCCTTCTCTGTTGGGTACACCAATTTCTATTTCTCTGTCGAAACGTCCTCCTCTTCTCAGTGCTTCGTCAACTGCGTCGATACGGTTGGTTGCCGCTATCACAATAACGTTTTCACGTTCCTCCAGTCCGTCCATCAGCGAGAGTAGTTGTGCTACGACTCTTCTTTCTACTTCCCCGCCTACTTCACTTCTTTTGGATGCGATTGCGTCTATTTCGTCTATGAATATTATTGCTGGAGAGTTGTCTTGTGCTTCCTCAAACTTTTCACGGAGCTGTTTTTCTGATTCTCCATAGTATTTGGACATTATCTCCGGTCCGTTTATCGATAAGAATGTTGCATCTGCTTCGTTTGCTACCGCTTTCGCTAGAAGTGTTTTTCCTGTTCCTGGCGGTCCGTGAAGTAGTACTCCGCTTGGAGCATCTATTCCAAGCTGTTGGAAGACTTCTGGATGTTTCAAAGGTAGTTCTATCATTTCTCGGACTTCCTGAATCTCTTTGTCTAAACCTCCAATGTCTTCATATGTTACTTCTGGTACTCGTACCTGTTGCTGTTCTTGGTTCTCTACTGCTTGCTGCTCCATCTTTATCTCTGTAGCTTCTGTTATCTTTACTGGTCCTCCCGGGTTAGTATCTATCACTGCAAGTTTGAGGTCTCCGAAGCCTCTGAAGCTGAAATGGTCTCCTTCAAGATCAAACATTTCGTCGAATAGCGATCTCCGGTTTTCGTCTTTGTCTCCGGGGACAATTATGTCGCCTTTCATTACGGCACGACCTTTCAAAGCTTTTTTGAACATGTTTGGGTTGCCTACTTGTAGCATTACGCCTTCTTCAGCCGGTGCTAAAGTTATTTTTTTGGCTTCTTTCAGTTCTGCTCTTTCAACATCTACTTTTTCTCCTAGGCTTGTTCCTGCGTTTTTACGCATGTATCCGTCCATTCTTGCGATTCCTAGGCCTTTGTCTGCGGGGTAGCTTCTTGCTACTCTTCCTACTGTTTTCCGGCCTCCTTTTATTGTTACGGCGTCTCCTTCCCTTGTGTTCAGCTCTTCCATTACTTTGGAGTCGATTCTTACTATTCCTCTTCCTATGTCTTGTTGGGCGTTTGGCGGTACTTCTCCTACACGTAGTTTGACCTTGTTATCATCTTTGTTGTCTGTCATAATTATCCTCCTGTTTTATCTTATCGAGTATATGTTTCTCCTTTACTAGTACGGTGAAGATGTGGTGTGATACCTTGTTCTCCCATTTCTGGAAGTATTCTTCTACTTTTCCGGTGTAGGTCTTTGCAAATATGAAAACAGAGTCGTCTATCCGGGTGTTTGGTACCTTGTCCATAAGTCCTTCTTTCTCGTACTCGTAGGTTTTACCGTTCTTCTTCACGGTCTGTCTGTATCCGAAGAGTCCGCGGTAAAACTTGTTTCTCTCGTATACGGAGTCGAAGTACTCCCTGTTCGTGTTGTATGTTAGTAGGGCTGCCTTCTCGCTCGACATAGTAAACAACTTTGTAGTCAGTAAACTTTAAACACTTTTTTGTTTACGTCAACAAAAATCTTGTTAGTTTTCATTGGAAGGGGATAAAAGAGTTCTAACACTAAGTAAACGGTGTGAAGGTCGAAAGAGTCTCAACCGGCAGCGAACCCGTTGACAAGCTTCTAAAAGGCGGTGTCGAAAAAGGGATAATCACAAATATATTCGGAGAGTCAGGAAGTGGAAAAACAAACCTCTGTGTACAGGTCGCCGCCGAAGTAGCTGAAAAAGGCGGGAAAGTAGTCTACATAGATACAGAGAAAGGTTTCTCGCCAGAACGTTTCACACAGATCACCACTGAAGACAAACTCGACAACATACTTCTTATGGAGCCCTACGACTTTGAAGACCAAGATGAAAGAATCCAGGCTTTAGAAGAAGTGGTGCGGAAGGAGGAGCCCGGACTCGTGGTCGTGGACTCCCTAGTATCGCTCTACCGTCTACAAGTTAAAGGAGACCAGATTCAAGAAGTAAACCAGAAGCTTTCGGCACAGCTATCACAGCTTTCAAAGATAGCAAGAAAGTATAACATACCGGTACTTGTGACCAACCAGGTCTACACAAGCTTTGAAGAAGATCAGCTGGAGCTTGTAGGACGAGATGTGCCGCGTTACTGGTCAAAGTGCTTAGTAAAACTCTCAAACCACAGCAAAAACGTCAGAAAAGCCGAGATAGAGAAACATCGATCACTTCCACAGGGAAGAGCGGAGAAGTTTGAGATAGCTAACGAAGGTCTCTTGAAACCTAAGAAGAAAGGACTGTTTTAACGGATTATTTATAAAGATCCAGCATCACAGTTTGAGTTATGAACGTTACAACACCGAATCCGCAGCAGAAAGCCGAAGGTTTTATCGGAGCTGCTGTCTTATCCAAGGGTGGACGCGTTCTGCAAGGATAAACATTTCTCAACACTCCAAGATTCTAAACTTTCACTACTACTGATCCTGATTATTCTACTGCTGCTACTGCTGTAAAAAAGCGGTAGCGGTTTTCTTCTTGTTCTCAGGTTTTTCTGAACGAGGTAAAATCGCTATGAGACAAACAACAAACAACAACACAACTATAAACACTGCAAAACCCGTGAAAACAGTTGCAAGAGGTGAAAACTAAATGGAGGATCCAAGAGTAGAGGATGCGGTAAGATACCATCAGGCTATATACGGTGAGAAACCGCCTACAACTCTTAAGGAATCACGCAGAGAAAAATCGGAAGAGAGCCCAAGCCATCCTGTAGAATCTATTCTTGAGGATGCTGAATTAGCTGTTGCCGGATATCTTGAAGAGAAACCGGTTCGAGCTGATGGAGGAACAACTATGGAGGATGTAGATCATGAACCGCCGTATGAAGGAGTTCAAAGAAGCCTTGAAAGAGGTTACAGCACCGAAACAAAAGACAGTCCCTGTACCGATGGAGGCTATACAAAGGCAATGCCTATAGGCGGAGCACCGAGCTACGTAAACACAAAAAGAGGGGAAGAAGAAAGCTCTATAGGCGAAATGCCTATCTAGCATCTTTCTTTCCTATTTAAACGAAACGCTAATTATAACAGCGTTAGGGAAGGATAAGGATATATGGAGTTAAAGGACTACAGAGCTGAAATAGACCGGTTAAACACTGAGATAGTTGATGCGGTCTCGAGACGGATGAATGTTGTAGAAGAGATAGGGAGTTACAAGGAAAAGAACGGTCTTGAGGTCAAAGATAACGGCCGAGAGGAGAAAGTTAAACAGCAGTTCGAAAAACTTTTTGAAAAGGAAGATTTACCGAAGGATAAAGGCCGTGAACTGGCAGAACTACTTATAGCTATGGCGGTGGACAGACAGAGATGAAAGTAGCGCTTCTGGGTCCTGAAGGAACCTATACTCATGAGGCAGCGTCAAGATACTTCGACAGCTTAGAACCTGTATTCTGTGCAACTCTGAAAGAGGTCTTTGAATCAGATACGGAGACAAAGTTTGTACCGGTTGAGAACTCTCTAGGAGGAGATGTAACAGATACCATAGACCGTTTAACAGAAAAAGATGAAACCGTGACCGGGGAAGCGAAACTGTCCATAGACCATGCACTGATCTCAGACACGAAATTTGACAGTATTGAAACTGTAAGATCTCATCCACAGGCTTTAGCCCAGTGCAGTAAAATTATAGAGGAGAATGGCTGGGAAAAAACCGAGTCAAGCTCAACAGCTCAAGCAGTGAAGGAGTTAGGCGAAAACGAAGCAGCTATAGCGTCTGAAAAAGCTGCGGAGATAAATAAAGTGTCTGTACTGAAAAAATCGGTACAGGACGAAGACTACAATACAACACGTTTCTTCGTCTTAAACGGAGAGACAGAAGATACAGAGAAGACTTCCATGGTGCTTAACCCTGGAGAGGACCGGCCCGGACTTTTACACGCAATGCTTTCATGCTTCGCAGGCCATGGAATAAACCTGTCTCATATACAGTCAAGACCTACAAGAGAGGGTTTAGGACAGTATTACTTCTATGTTGAAGCTGAAGTAGCCAACGGAAGGTTAGAGAAAGCTGTTAAATGTCTGGAAACGTATGCTGATGTAAAGGATCTCGGAAGATACGGTGTAAAAGATCTATGAGAGAAAGAGTTGAAAGAATAAACCTTTCTATAAGAAAAATATCTGAAAAAGCAGCTGAAAAAGACGATATAGTACGTTTCGATATAGGACAGCCTAGCTTTGGCACTCCTGAACATGTCAAGAAAGCAGCGGAACAAGGATTAGAAAACAAACAAGGCTACTCTCCAATGCTTGGCCTTCCGAGACTCCGTGAAGCAATAGCTGATGAAGAGAACGGTAAAAACGGTTTTGGACCCGAAGGAAAGTTCCTAGAGAAAGAACATGTAATGGTTACAACCGGCGGTATGGGAGCTCTTTACAGTATATTTACAGCAAGACTAGGCTCTGAAGACAAAGCCGTCTTCAACGATCCATGCTGGGGACCTTACAAGATGATTAGTGAAGTAGCAGGTAACCGTTGGAGCCAGGTAAAGTTCTGGAACAAAGATAGAGAGCTTAGAGAAGAAGCTAAGAAAGAGATTGCAGAAGCTGAAATGGTTGTGGTAAATACTCCGGGCAACCCTACAGGATATACATTGACTAGGGAACAAGCAAAGGAGATTGGAGAGGTAGCTGATGAAAACGATACCTTCCTAGTAAGTGACGAAGTCTACCACAGACTGGTTTACGGGGTAGAACATTACTCTCCCGCAGAGTTCTCATGTGACTCAGCAATAATCGGTTCAGCATCGAAGAACCATGCGATGACAGGATGGAGAATAGGATGGATAATAGATAAGGAGAGAAATATTGAACAGTATGCCAAAGTCTCAAGAGCATCAACAGCATGTCCGCCAAGAATATCACAGTATGCAGCTATAGAAGCTTTAGAAAACGACTTCCACGTCCAAGAAATGAGAGAAAAGTATGAGGAAAGACGAGACCTGCTTGTAAACAGGATGAAGCAGCTTGACTGGGAGTCCGTCGCTCCTGAAGGCGCGATATATGCCTTCCCGGAGGTAGAAGAGGATTCTTGGGAATTCTGTATGGGGATGATAGATGAAGGTGTAGCAATGGTTCCTGGAGAGCCTATGGGCCCTGAAAGCGATCAAAAAGTTAGAATCTGTTTTGGATCAACAACGAAGGAAGAGATCAACAGAGCTTTTGACATAATCGAGGATAACATATGATAGATCAGAAAATCGCTATAATAGGCGGAACAGGAAAGTTTGGACAGCATCTAGGGAAACGTCTTGAAGAGAATAACGAGATAAGGATATCTGGTAGAGACGCTGAAGAAGCTGAAGCTGTAGCGAGCAAATATGGCTGGAAGTCAGGAGAAAACACTGAAATAGTGAAAGAAGCTGATATAGTGATTGTTGCAGTACCTATCTCGGTTACTGTAGAGGTTATAGACAGTATAGGACCAAATATATCGGATGACACACTTCTCTGTGATATAACAAGCGTTAAACAGGAGCCTGTAGAGGCCATGGAAAAATATTCCGACCAGGTGTTGGGGATGCATCCTATGTATGCACCTAGCAACTCTATAAAAGGCCAAAAAGTAGTTCTATGTCCTGAAAAAGGAAAGAAGTGGACGGAAATGGAAGAGTTCTGGATAGAGAACGGTGCAGATATACATATCGTTGATCCGGAGACCCATGACAAAGCAATGTCTTTAGTACAGGGACTCATGCATTTTTCGGAGCTGGTGGTTGCTGACGTTATCAGAAAGTCTGATCTGACAGGCGAGGATTTAGAGGAGTACTCTTCACCGGTCTACCAGTTAATAACAGATCTTACTGCCAGAATGCTTAACCAGAAGTCTGGGCTTTACGGATCTATACAGAGCGAGAACCCTGAAAACGAAGATATTAGAGAAGAGTTTGTGGCTTCTGCTGAAGATATAACAGAGCTTATAGGCGAAGAACAGTTTGACGAAAGATTTGAAGAGCTTGGAGAAGAGTTTGACTTGAAAGGTGCGCAGGAACGTACTGATAAAGTGATTGAATTCTTATCTGAAGTTCGGTAGTTCTACCAGTCGTCCTTCGTCGAGCAGTCGGGGTTTATACACATCTGATAATCTTTACCTTTCTTTCGAGCTACATAGATGCGAGGTGTGCCGCATTCATCACAGCTTTCATCTAGATTTTTGATACTTCCATTTCTTGGAAGAGGATAGGTGTTCTCACAGTCTGGATAGTTGCTGCATCCTACAAAACGGCCTTTTTTAGTCTTAATTATTCTCAGTGTGCCGTCTTCACGGCCTTCTTCCTCACAGACCTGGCAGGGACCTAGCTGTCTTCTACGCTCTCTGTCTGCATCGATTGTTTCTACAAGTTCGGATCCGATCTCTTTCTCTTTCTCCTTAAATTCTGTAAGTATCTCTATTAGTTTGTCTTGTGCTTCATCTAGAACTTCTTCCCGCGTGTCTTTCTGTTCCTGTATCTCTTCCATCTTTTCCTCAAATTCGCGTGTCAGCTCCTCTGAAACGATTTCTCCACAGTATTCTTCAAGTGTTGAGACTATTGTAAGTCCTAGGGGAGTTACCTCGATTGGTTCGTTCTCAATATAGTTTCTTGAGTATAGACGGTCAATGGTTGATGCTCTTGTCGCCTTCGTACCAAGATTCTTTTTTTCAAGTTTGTTTACAATTCCTGACTGGCTGTAACGGTTAGGAGGCTGTGTCTCTTTCTCTTCGATATCGAAGTCTTCGACTTTAAGAGTTTGACCTTCCTCCATGTCTGGGAGATCTGCCTCGTCAACACGTACATAAGGCTCGTAAAGATTGTACCAGTTTCTCTCCTTTGTAATTTTCGACTTGGCTTTGAAGTCGTGGCCGTTAACCTCTAACGTAAACGTTAGAGACTGTCTTTTCGCAGGTTTACCGAATACTGCGTGGAAACGTTTGACTATGAGATCATAGACTTTTCTCTCCTGCTTGGAAAGGTTTCCGGGAGATTCTCCTGTAGGATAGATTGCGGGGTGCGCTTCATCCTTCTTCTTACCTTGTTTTGGAGAAAGCTTCTTCTTATCAAGCACTTTCTCTGATAGTTCGGTGTACTCTTTCTGGTTTTTCAGCTTTTTCAGAATATTCTTGTATCCTAGTTTGGCAGGAAGCTTCTGAGACTCTGTACGAGGATAGGAAATCAAACCGTTTTCGTAAAGTGTTTGAGCTATCTGTTGAGTCTTTTTCGGGGAGATTCTGAACTGGCTGGACGCCTCGCTTTGTAAGCCTGTAAGGTTGAAAGGTATAGGAACGTTATGGGTATAGTTATTGACTTTTACGTTGGTTACAACGGTTTCTGTTTCGTCTTTTACTTCTGAGAATATTTTTTCAGCTTCGTCTTCGTTCCATATACGGTCTTCATCATCCTCCCACTGTGCTTGGAATTCTGAGTGGTTTAGGTAGATTTCCCAGTATGGATCCGGTTCGAAAGCCTGTATCTCACGTTCTCTATCTGCTAGAATCTTTAATGCGGGTCCCTGTACACGTCCTGTTGAAAGTGTTTTGTAGCGATCAGCTTTCCTTACTGCTTTCATAAGTGCTCGGGACACGTTTATACCGTAGTAGTAGTCAAGTACGTGTCTTGTTATGCCTGCTTCGGTCATTCCTTTGTCGAATTCGCCTAGGTTGTCGTATGCATCCTGTAGGTCTCCTGCGGTGAGTGTGGAGAACTTCATTCTGCGGATATCTTCTTCATCTGCATCTGTAATATGTCTTATGACGTTGTAGCCGATTACGCTTCCTTCTAGATCGAAGTCGCAGGCGTTAACATAGTTGTCTGCTTTTTCGAGCTGGTCTCTGAGGTTGTTGTAGTATTTTTTCATGTAGTCGGCGCTGTCGGAGGTTTCGAAAGTAGGTTTCCATTCTACGTCGAAGACAGGGTAGTCCCAGCCTCCCTCTATCTGATCTAGATTGAATATATGGCCGACAGCAGGCGCTATGATTAGTTCTCCTTCGTCTGTATCTATTACGTAGTTTTTTACTCCTCTGTTTGTTTCTATAGAATAGTTTCCGAGAGCTTGAGCTATGCGTGAAGCTACTTTAGGCTTCTCTCCTACAAGCACTGTTGTGGCCATTACTGTTATACTAATGTCCTAGAGTTTTAAACGGCTTTTAGCTATGTATGAACTGTAGTGTTATATGAAGCAAAGTGATTTAAATGTGTCACTACAAGGTAATAATGAAGGCATGAGTTTTTCACTCGACCAGCCGATAGAAGAGATTAACACATACATAGAGACAGATATAGGCAAACAGTACGTATCTCCGCTAGAGGCGTTCAACCATGCACATAGAGACCTATACAAGTTTATAGAGGAAAGGAACGACGGACCCCAGTCCATAACATACGGAGGGATAGCAGGAGGTAGATACGGTAAACAAGATCCTGTAACACCGAAAGAAAAAAGATACTTAGAGCGATGGGAAGATACCCGAGACAGTATAGATATAGTGACAGAGATAGATTTGGAACAGAACGGTACAAGAAAATTCTACTGGGACCTAAGAGAGGCCGATCCCGAAGGAATGGCACAACCCTTCAGTATGGCAAGGCTAAGAACCGACACAGGCGAATCCCTGGGTCTAAGGGTAGCCAGACAGTACGAACCTGATCTACTTGAACGAGGAGGCATAATGGACTCCACCAACGTTGATCCCGAGTACACGTCCCGTCTAAGATGGTCGAACAGAGACATAAAAGAAGATGAATGGGGCTGGATACAGGAACCATACCTGTTAGCAGCCTTGGACGGGGAGGACGGTATCCATGCCAGACTTGACTCCGAGTATCCTGAAATACCCGAACTAACACCCAGCTACCAGATAATAGACTGGGATGAAAGCCCGGGAAGAAAGTCGGAAGCAGGTAAAGACCTCTCAAACTACGATAAATCAAAGTTCGAGATGGCGTTCCTGTACGAGTGGAACGAGCCGCTTTTCGACATGGGGATGACAGATAAAGAAGCCCGGAGAATGGGTGAACACGCAGCAGCACTTCACTCGACAGGACTGATGACATTTCTGGACAGAAAGCCTGAAGAGTTCTTCGTAGTGCCTCATGAAGACGGCTACCGGATACAGCAGAAGGATCTTGAGTACGCTATGCATACAGTCGACAGTAATAGGATAAACGGAAGAGATATGCAGGACCTTGTACACCAGACAAAAAACGGTATACGTAACTATCATTCACCTTCATCAGGAGAGATACCGGACGTTCTCAGAACTCAGCTTACTGAAAGACCTGAAACGGTAAAAGAGTCAAGAGCTGAGCTTATGGAGGATACCGATCCCGAGATGCGTCAGTGGATGAGAGACTGTACACCGATGAATATAGATCCTGACGTCTTCTATGATCAGGCCAAGCTACTAGAATACGAATAAAAAAGGAAATAGAAGTGTAGAGAAAAATCTTTTACTCTAGCACAGGATTTCTCCAGGATCCGCCAGCTATAATAGATGCTGCCACTATCAGTGCTGCTGAAAGCACTACGAAGTCTCCATCAACCGTTACGTTAGCAAGGTCTGCGCCTGTAACGACCACAAACACGGTTATGAAGAACGCGATAATCGCTAAGATTATGCTGACCGCAAATCCTAAAACCGAGTCTACTAAATCCCTGACACGAAAGTCGTCGTCTGCCATTTCCAATACACCTAGAGGATTATTCTCTATCTCTATTAATTAATTTCTAGGTATTCCTGTCCACCCATATACTGTTGTAGGGCTTTAGGGATCTTGATTCCTTCCTCGGTTTGGTTGTTCTCGATTATTGCGGTCATAACTCTGGAGGTTGCACAGGCCGTAGCGTTCAAGGTATGGGCCACATGGTTCTCCTCCTT
>LFCJ01000225.1_pt1 | contig 33475 bp, 35 predicted proteins | sample 643141 | NCBI WGS metagenome assembly LFCJ01 (sample SAMN03766243, study PRJNA286221) | soda lake metagenome | biome: soda lake; feature: Kulunda steppe; material: water; isolation source: sample B1-Br-g2 brine of Lake Bitter-1 | place: Russia: Kulunda steppe | collected 2010-07
AAAATACGATTGCCCTCGCCCGTATCATCTGGGTTGATCCACGCACTGATACTGACACCCTGCTCGAGTTCGGGGAATCCATCAATCTCGATGTGAGCACCATCGCCATCGAATTCGGCGGCATCGCCATCACCAACGCCGTCTCCCTCTGCGACAGTCGCATCATCCTCGAAGCGGCCATCGTTACCGCTTTCACTCTGGTCGGTAGCGATTTCGCCGTCGTCACCGTCGAACGACCAGTAACCCACCAAGCCGTCATCAGGTAGCTCGTCACCCGGTTCTGGATCGGCTATATTTTCGGAGCACTCCGCACCGGCCTCCGCCCGAATTGCGAGTGTCGCATCCTCCAGAATATCCTCGCCGGCTTCAAACCCGAACGAACGAACCTCCAATCCGAAACACTCGCTTTCGCCCGTCTCGAGGGCGAACGCCTCGTCACTGTCCGGATCTGGTTCCTCGCCGTCAACGCTCACGGTCTCTTCCGAGTCATCATTTTCCTCCGAGTCGTCATCTCGATAGAAGACGACCGCGGGGTCGCCATGTGAAAAGCTGTATCGGCTAGGGACCTCTCCCGGAATCTCAGGAACGTCGACGACGAAGTCGACACAAACCGCCTGCGTCCCCTGATTTCGGATTTGGAACACGTTGTCAAACCGGTAGAACGATTCGGGATTGACACCCTCACCCGCAACCTCGTCGTTCTCTCCGGAGAGGTCAATCGCCATCGCGCCATCCGATGATCCGGTCACATAGTCGCCGTTCGATGATCCCTCACACGGCCCAAGGCCGAGAAAGGCATCGGCATCACCGACAACGTCAACCGAGATACTGCGCTCTGCTTCAACCGATGTGAACGCTCCGCTCCCGAGGATTGCGCTCCCACCGGCGGCCGTCGCCCCCATTCCCAATATAAACTTTCGTCGTTGCATAGTCACTTTGCCGACCCCCCCTACGACCCCCGTCGCGTGGGTTCGGCTCTTACCTACTCTCTAGTCCCTCCCTACATTGTAGTACACCCGTTGACCCCGTTCTGTTTCTCGTTGACTCACAGTGCCCCCACCACCACTATCTCACCTCGAGTGCAGGCCCACACACGAAGTCAAACAAGCCACAGTGAACCCAGTATTGGCCACATTGACCGGCACCAAGGAGGTGTCAAAACACCCAGTGAAGCGGTTTGAGCGGTTTCTCGAGGTGATCGACGGGTCGTGCAGTCAAAGCTAAATTGATGGCTTCAGTTGCTGTTTTCCCCAGACACTATCAACTGGAACTATCGCTCGAGCGGCAGTATCAAATCCCATGTTTTTATTATGGATTGTCAATACTGTTGACGTATGGGGATTGTAAGTGGGGGTGCCCTCGGGGGAGGGTCGACCTCGCAGCGCGACGGAACCGAACTGTCCGAAGATCAACTGTTTACGATGCTTGCCAACCAGCGACGGCGACACATTATCCACGCACTACTCAATCGGAAAGAGACCGTCGACATCGGGACGCTCTCTGAGGAAATTGCGGCGTGGGAAGACAATCTCACCATCGAGGAGATCTCGAGTAAGGACCGAAAGCGAGTGTATACGGCCTTACAGCAGTCACACCTGCCGAAACTCGATGAGGCCGGCATCGTCGCGTTCGATAGCGACCGCGGCGTTGTCGAACCGACGCCGGCACTCCAAGACGTCGAAATCTACATGGATGTCGTTCACGGAAACGAGATTCCCTGGAGCGATTACTATCTGGGGATGACAGTGCTTGCGGCGCTCGTCCTCGGCGGCAGTGCGCTTGGCCTTGCGCCGTTTACCGTGTTTCCCGCCGGCGCGTGGAGCCTCTTTGTGATTGTCATGTTCGCCGTCTCCGCACTGGCTCACCGATACTACTCCCGGCGGACGCGACTCGGGATTGGGAGTGAGCCACCGGAGTTCGACGTGCTTGAAAACTGACCTCCCACGACACCTAACAGGTACGATAGATGAATAAGACACGCCGCGGTGTGCTGGCTCTCGGGACGACAGCAGCAGCCGCGTTGCTGGTGAACACGGCAGGATTTTCCCAGAGTCAGGTGGAGACGGATATCGATGTCGCCGTTGGTCGGGATGCGACGGCCTACCTCGCGTTGACCGCAGATTCAGATGAAGAGGGCGAACACGACACAGTGTTCCCAGAGCCGTACGAAACGGACGAAATCGAACTCCATGTCGAGAATGCGTTACCCGACGGAACAGAGGTGGCAGTCACGCTCGAGGAAACGACAGCGGTCAACGGACCGAAATTCGAGATTTCGCCCAGCGGTGAGGAAGAGATCGCTGTTGGGGAATCTGTAACATACACTATTTCAACAACGGAATCGAGAAAAGTTGCTGGAACCATCGAAATCGAGGCGCAAACAGATGATGAGACAATCGTCGACCTCAAGCGGGAACTAACACTCGATCCGGAGACAGATGATGACGATGACGACCAAGAGGAAGACGACAGCGATGACTCGTAACTGATAGTCGCCGCTTCGATTGTCAGAACCAAGACGACCACGCTAGCAGGGGATCCACAGATGGTATCGATACACAACACCCTTCGAAATCCGGCGTACACCGGCGAGAACCGCTGTCTTCCGTGTACCGTTCTCAACGGGATTATCGCACTCGGTCTTGCAGCGGCCATCGGCGCCGTATGGGTTCCGCTTGGGACCCTCGCACTGGTCATCTTTCTGACGCTCATCTACCTGCGAGGCTATCTCGTACCGGGAACACCAGAGTTGACCAAACGGTATTTTCCGGCGTGGGCACTCCGGGCGTTCGGCAAGGACCCACTCGAGGGCGAACTCGTCGGCCAAACGATAGCCGGCGGTGAGGATCGAATAGCCGAAGAGAACCAGGAAACGATTGGTGCCACAGAAACCGAATCACTGCTGCGTTCGGCAGGGATCGTCAAAGAATGTGCGAAAGAAGACGACCTCTGTCTCACCGAAGCGTTTCACGACGCCTGGTGGACAGAGATTCGCCGATACCGAGACGACGAGGAGTTCGCAGCGACACAGTTAGCAGGCGTTCTCAAGGTTGACCCGGCTGAAATAACAGTTGACGCAAAAAACAAAGGCGATGAAGCCGCCGACGGTAGCGGTCGATTTGCCGTCGCCTTCGAGGGAACGACGATCGGGCGCTGGGAGTCCGACGCCGCATTTTACGCCGATCTCGCATCCGAACCGACACTTCGAAAGTGGCTCCCAGCGTGGGAGTCACTGACCGACCAGCGCCGAACCGAACTCCTCGTTGGCATGCGAGCGTTTCTCGAGCGATGTCCTACCTGTGAAGCCGCGTTAGTGTCCGTCGAGAATACCCACCAGTCCTGTTGCTCGAGTACGGTTGTTGGAGTCTCGGTTGACTGTGAGTGCTGTGGTGCACGGGTGTTTAGCGGATCGTATACCTGAACCTGACCGCCTACTGTGGAGTGGTTCAAGAACGGACTGGCCTGCTTCTCCGATGGGCAACGCTCGGTATTGGCCTCATTGACCCGAGAAATATTCGTATCGAAGATGATTAGTGCTGGACAGTCTGACGGAATCAACACAAAGTCCTGTAATTTCAAAGTCGATATTGAGGCTTCTCACCTCGAGTGTGGGGTATTGGTCCGAGGAGACCAGATGGGAGAGAACAATGATAAAAAAGATGGCACATATTTATATCCCACTCAGTGTTTCTGTTGTTTATGGGGAGTATAAATGGGGGGCGAAGAGACAGATTGGGGTCTGTCTCAGCACCACACAGGAGGGGTTCTGAAGCGGAACTGTTTACGATTCTGTCTAACGAGCGGCGGCGATACGTCCTCGAGACGTTGATAACTGCTGGCGAACGCCGGACGGTTGGAGCGCTCGCCGAACGGCTTGCCGCCTACGAAGATGGTGTCTCGATTGGGGAAATCACGAGTGCGGACCGAAAGCGGGTGTACACTGCCTTACAACAGTCACAACTCCCGAAACTTGACGCCATTGGCGTTATCGACTTCCATAGCAACCGTGGAACCGTCGAACCGACGCCGGCACTCGAGACCGTCGAACTGTATATGGACATCGTTCACGGAAACGAGATTTCCTGGAGCGAGTACTATCTGGGGATGACTGGCGTTGCAGCCGTCATCCTGGGCGGTTCAGCAATGGATCTCGTCCCGTTTACGCTGGCTCCGTCGTCAGCGTGGACGGCCGTTGTCATCGTCATGTTCGCCGTGTCAACGCTTGCCCACCGGTATTACGACCGACAGCGCCGGATTACGATTGAGCCAGAACTGTCACGCAGTGAGGCCGACTCGAGTTCCCCGTCACAATCATCAGCCAGTGAGCGGTGATGCAATGACCAAGCGGACCCGACGAGCGACACTCGCGTTGATTGGAACCTCGGGAGCGGCGCTCATCGCCCAAGCAGGAGCCTTCTCGAGTATCGAGGTAGATCGGGATATCCAAATCGACACGGTCAGCGACGAGCGTGCGTATCTCGAGTTGCGAGATGACGAACTCAACGAACAGTTGTTCGATGAGATGCCTCCGGACGGATACGAGGCGACAAAATCGTTCGAGATTGGAAATGGTCTGACGACGAATCAGACACTCTCGGTTAGCATAGAGTCTGAAGAGTTTGTGATTGCGTCAGCAGACGATGGCTGTGATACGCTGGGCCACACTGATTTACAGTGCTCCGAACTCGGCGTTGGCGACTCGGTCGAAGTTACTGTCGGTCTCCCCGAGGGGCCATCCGATTCCGTGGAGGGAACGATTATGTTTGAAGCCGAAACCGAATCCGGTGAGACGGTTATCGAAGTCGAGCGAGCGTTGAAACTCAGGCCGGAACCGGGAGTCGAAATTAAATGGAGAAATATTAACAGTCCACTTGATTTTGGGAGGGATGGTATCGACTTCGAGACCGTCAGCGTTACTATCGACGGACTATCGTTTAGTGCGAAAGAGAAAGGCGGCAGCGGAAAAAAGGCCACAGTCCAAATTTCTAGCGATGAGTGTGAACACATTTGCGAACGTTCAAACAAGAGCTTTGACGCAACGGTCACTGGAGAGACTACAGACGGGATCGAATTTGAGGCTGATGTCGAAGGTGTGAACTGCACAAGTTGCAATTCGCGTAGAAGAGGTCCGTGAGTCGTGTGGCCTACGGTGTTACTCTCCTCCTCACAAATGATCGAGTACTGATTACAGACGTAGCTGGTTACCTGATATCCACCCACGTACAATAGCCATCATACACCCGCAGAAAGCGTTTTTGTTACTTGACCACCTTTCTCGTGTATGTGCCAATACTGCAACTACTCTTTTCACGACGGCTGGACCCAACTCCTCGAGTATGACGACCTCTACCAGCGCACACAGACCGCGTCCGAAAGCCAGTCGACACACGGGTTTCAGGAGTCCTGGGACGAGTTGCGTGAGGAGCTATCCCTCTAGGGGAAAGGGCATCTCGCTCTCAGCCTCAACGCTCGCCCCATCCTCGAGTAACAGCGCCTCGAGTTCTGTTCGAATCTGTGCTTCCTCGAGCGACCGTCCGATGAATACCAGTTGTGTTTCTCGAGTGTCGTCGGCGTGCCATTGACCGATTGGGCCGGCGCGAACGGAGGGGCCGGCTTGGCTGACCCCGATAACGTCGTCGGTTCCGGCGACGGCACAGACGCCTTTGGCGCGGATAATTGACGCATTCCAGTCGGTGAGCCAGTCGGCGAGTGCCTGTGGGTCAAAGGGTTTGGCAGATCGAAACACAAACGAAGAGACGCCGTGGCGTTCGGCGGTGGTGGGATGGTCATGTTCGCGCTCGTGTTCGCCTCCGTGACCGTGGTCGTGTCCGTGTTCGTCTTCACTTTCGTCTGCACGAACATCTTCGTGATCACCGTGACTATGGCCCTCCGATCCATGCTCGTGTCTCGCTCGAAGATGGCGCTTCCAACCCGGCGCTTGCATTGCCTCCTCGAAATCAAACCGGCCGGTATCGAGGACGAGCCCCGGATCGATATCGCACTCTATCGTCCGCACTCGCTTCGCTCGAGGCTGTAACTCCGCGACAACGGCCTCGAGTTCATCAAGCACATCTCCGGGAACCATATCGCATTTGTTCAACAGGAGGACGTCACAGAATTCGATCCCCTCGATGAGCACGTCAGTAAGGGGACGATCTGTGGGTTCATCGCTGCCCGCTGGAAGTGTCTCCCCGGCATCGAACGCCTTCCAGAAACCGTAGGTGTCGAGAACGGTGACGAGGGTATCGAGGCGAAACTGGTCGGTTGGGTCGATCTCGCTTTTGGCCGTCCCTTCGATGAACACCTGTGCGACCGGGATCGGTTCGCTGATGCCGGAGGATTCGACCAACAGATAATCGAACTCCCTCGAGCGAGCCAACTGGCTTGCTTCAGCGAGTAAGTCCCCTTGCAATCGACAGCAGATACACCCGTTGGCGAGGTCGATAATCCCCTCCGACTCGTGTTCGCGGGCGATCAACTCGGCATCGATGTTCACCTCGCCCATGTCGTTGACGATCACGGCGACGCGATGGCCCTGTGGATCGGCAAGGATGGTGTTGACCAGCGTTGTTTTCCCCGCACCGAGGACGCCACTGAGGACGGTCACCGGAATTCGGTCATCTGGGTCGACCATAGCGACTGCACCACGAGAGCGGCTAAATAGCAGGGTGGAACTCGGCGACGAACCTATAGTTCCGGCCACAGAAGAGTAGGCACGCGATGGCAGATCGTCGTCGACTCGAGCGCTTTCTTCGCTCGAAACTCAGGCGGGCGGGCGAACAGTACGAGGAGTTGCGACACTCGACCGATGGCCAACTCGAGGAGGCAAAGGCAGCCTACAAGAGCGCGCGGAACGCGACGGGCCTGCCGACAGATGAAGCGGGGCGGGCGAAAATCGTCTGTCGGCGGTATGCCGAACGGCGGGCGGCGCGACTGGATGAGGAATATCGGCCAGCGTGTTATGAGGCGGACCACCCCGATTGTGAGGGATGTGTCGAAGACATCCGCGAGGGGTGGATCGAAACCTGGTAGCGGTTTAGGTGACCCGTTTCGAGAGGGCCTCACCGATTGCGGGGATAACAAGCATCGGGACGACCGAGAGCAGTGGACCAACAGTGAGCGCTAGGAGTGGCTGCTCGAGGGTCATCCCGACGGTGAAACCGGCGAGAGCCCCACCGTAGAGGATTAGGTTGTAGGCGACAACTCGGAGGCCGATGCCGACCGAAACGGGACGAAAGGCAAGCCAGCCGAGGGTGTCAGTGGCAAGCGGTTTGAGCCATCCCCCACGGATGGCCGTTGCGACGGCGACCATACTCAACCAAGTTGTAAGTGTTACAGCGGAGAGGACGCCCGTTGTCCCGACGTCGGTTCCCATCACGTACAGCAGTGCCGGGAGGGCAAATATCGAAATGTCGGCGAAGATGTACGTCGCGTCGTGCAGAAACCGATTTGGTGGACTTTTTTCAGCGAGCGTCAGCGTTCCGTGCCCGTACCACGTCCGACGCCTGCTGCTGTAGGCTGGACGGGTATCTCGGCCGGGGACGTCCTGATCGCTGCGGCGACCCATATCGGGTTGTCTACAGCCACAGAATTAACTGTGTCCCAGCTCATCGCGGAGTGAGTCATTGTGACAAGGCAATAAATAGTGTTTTACCAAGATAGTCTCCGGCACAGGAAAGAAGGTGGCCTCTGGCACAGGAAAGAAGTCAGTCCGATTGTCGCACGCGAACATCACCGTCGACAGTCACACTAACCAGCAATGTCGCAGTTACCTCTCGGCCATGGATAGCCTCACCGGCACCGTTGCTGATAACTTTCATCAGGTCGGGGGCGGTGTGACTGACTTTCACTCCCGCCTCATCACACGCAGTGTACACCTGCTGAGGGACGTCATAGAGGTCCGTTCCGCCAGGAATTTGGACTCGGACCGGGGCACGCAGCGCTTCGGCGAACGCAATGGTTTCTTTGGCCTTCTGTAAGTTGTCTCGAGCACTCCCCTCAACAGATGAGACATTCGCGCGTGAGGTCCCAAGCCGTTCGGCGATCGCGGCCTGTGACAGTCCCCGTTCACGAAAGGCAAGCACCTCCGCTTGTCGCCGGGTGAGGACGCTCGTCTCCGGGTCGAAGCCTGTCGACTCAAGGAGGTGCGCAACGTCGGCTTCAACACCGTCGGTCACGGCTTGCCCCCGCGTTCGTCGTTCATACGTCGCCCTAGTAGTTGGATCCTCAAAGCGTCTCTGGGTCTGTGCTGACTGTCATCCTGAGACGGTCACCGGGGGCTAGGAGCCCCAGAAATTCTCGCGACTGCCGAGTTTCTCAGGCCGTTTGTCAGCGGCCGTCGTCGCCGTTTTTTCGCTTTCGACGTCCTCGTCTCCGTCATTTTCGTCCTCGTCGGGTTCCTCCGGGAGTCGCTCGAGTTCCTCGCCTTGAGCATGATTGCTAAACACTTTAGTGACTTTGACGCGAGCGCGGACCTCCGGGAGGAGGCCGTCGATCATAATAATGAAGCCGTCTTCGGTTCGGCCGACACCGGCTCCGCTCTCGTGGATGTCTTCAACGTCAACGACGATTTCCTCGCCCACTTTGACTGGCTGGGTTTTGAGATCCTGAATCGGTTGGCTATAGTGGTTACACCACTCTTTCCCGCTGCGGTCGCCGTAATGTTGACACCCCATTCCGGCGATCTGCTCCGAGAAACTCGGACAGTCCTCAGCGAGTGGACAGTCTGCCATAGCCGCTACTACCCGCGGAACCGTTAAACCGCTTGCGTCTTTGGCGACGTGCGATAGAGCACGTTGAGTTCCATTTCACCTCTTGGTTGCTCAAAAACACAGATGACTGCCTCAAGAGTCCCCCACTCTACTACTGCCCCACATCCCTTCAACCCTACTTGTGGGTACTCGAGACACGGCGTCTCGACCGCACTAAAGGCTCGTCTGACACAGTAATTAATCTTTGGCGCAATGCATTACACTTACTAATATGACAGGTTCAGGGTGAGGATTCGCCCCTGAATCGTAGGCCGTGACCGGTACCTACTTTTTAACCCCGTCCTAAGCGCCCCCAATGGAACTGCTCGAGCGCCGACAGGCGCTGATCGAATCACGACTCGTAGATATCGTCGAGGGCGTTGAGCCGGCAGCGTTGGGCGAAGAGGTGGCACATACAGTGCTTTCGGGGGGAAAACGAGTGCGACCGACGATCACGATTCTTACCTGTGAGACGGTTGGCGGGGATGCTGAAGCGGCACTAGATTATGGGATTGGGGTGGAACTCGTCCACAGCGCGTCGTTGGTGATCGACGACATCATCGACCGCTCGGAGCTTCGCCGTGGAACCACGAGTGCGTGGGCTGCCCACGGCCACGGCCCAGCAATCATCACGAGCGATGGCCTGCTCGGGGAGGCGTTTGCCCTCTTTTTATCCGATCCGAAAGCGACACAGACGGTCGCCGAAGCGATGGTCGAACTGGGGATTGGTGAGGCAACCGAGCTGTCAGCCCAACCAACAACCGAAGCGGAATATATGACCCTCGCCAGGCGCAAAACCGGTGCGCTGTTTCGGGCGGCTGCTGAACTCGGGGCGATTGCCGCCGACTCAGACCCCTTCACCGTCGAAGCCGTCGGTGAGTACGCCGAGCGCGTCGGCGTCGCCTTTCAGATCCGTGATGATGTCTTAGACGCCGTCGCTGACCCAGAGGCGTTAGGGAAGCCAACGGGAACCGACGCCGAAATGGATCGCCCCTCGGTGGTACAGGTCACTGACCTCACCACTGAAGAGGCGAACGAACGGGCTCGACTCGAGGCCGAACGTGCTATCGATGCCTTAGAGACAGTGGATGTTGTCGATACGGAGGCCGAAGGCTACCTTCGAGATCTCGCCTCGTTTGTTGTGACACGCGAACGCTGACCGGTCTGTTTATCATGTTTGATCTGTCGTTCCGTGCCTGCGAGTCCGAGCGTGCACTGCCAGCGTCGCTTTGACCTGCCGAACCGCTTCGGCGGCCGCTTTCGCCCGTTGTTCGTCGGTCAGTTCGTTCTTTTCAGGTGACGGGTCGGTGGGGGAGGTATCGAATTTCATTGGAAGCGATCGATGACATGCATCGAACTGGATCAATCAAATTCGGAGACGGACTTGTACCGGGAGGACTGTTACTGGCAGTTTGGATCGATTCACCATACTCTCACTCAGTTATCCCCCAATTTCGGTTTGGTACAAAACGCTACAAAGACGGTTAAACGATTTATACACGCCTCTAAGGCGTTCGTCTGAAACCAGTGAAACCACAGGCTAAGCGCGCAATTATGCTCCCTCAAGACTCCGGCCACCCTCTCTAAAATGCGATTCGGCGATGGCGAACGCAAGTGTGCTGATGATGCCAAGTAGCGTTCCAGCGGTGAGGGCACCAGCCAGATACGAGACAGTCACCAGGTTGAGGAAGTAGGCGCTGACAGCGTGGAGGACAATTGCCATCGCGATCACGTAAAAGGGGGCGTTGAGATACCGCCACTCGAGACTGTCTGCGATGTACTCGTCGGTGATTTGGCCGAGACTCGTTGTGATTCCGGCGGCGGCGACCCACTGAACGGCGCCGTAGACAAACGCAGCGATGCCGGCGGCAAAACCGGTCGTTCCCTCGGCTAGTGGCTGAAACGAGTCAACCGTGTTGAACCCGCTGACACTGCCGAGAATCACGAGCGCGGTAGCGACGACGTACGCGATGAGCGTCATCCGGCCGGCATACAGCGTCTGGCGGAGCCGGTCGGTCGCGTTATCGAGTCGGTCACCGATACCGAGACCACGGGAAATAAAATACAGTCCAAGAAGCGTTGCGGTCGTTCCCAACACTAATCCCGGCAGATTGAGGAGCGTCCCAATCAGCGCAAGCGGATAGATAAGCAGCAAAATACCGATCGGAATCAGGAGCGTCCCGCGAGTTTCGGGGTCATCAAGCACCTGCTTGATCGTATAATACATCGACTCGAGGTTCTGCGCTTGGCGAACGACAACGCGGCGGACGCCATCGATCGGAACCCGAGACCGGATAACTGGGACGACCGACTCATCTTGGGCCCCGTCAGTGACTAACAGGGCCGTCACGTCCTCACCGGTTTGTAAGCTGGCGAGTACGGTATCGACTTCGTTGCCGACCTCACGGTTTGCCTTTACGTCTGCCCCTTCGTTTCCGGTGACGACGGCCACTTCAACGCTCTCGCCCCGTTCACGGATGGTGTCATAGATGTGTATCCCTTCGAAAATGACGTTGACGTCGCTGTCTTCGGGATCGGCGGTAGCGAGGGCAACCGCACCCGCTTGGACGGCCTCGCGGCCGATAACCGGCGTTGTCATCCCAGTCTTCCGACCGAGGTCGTCATCGAGATCAACACACAACACCAGCAACATCGGCCAAACGTTGGTGGGGCCGGTATTTGCCTTTTCTGGACGACTGAACACAGAAGCTGTGTGACGAGTACGTCGACGGTGGGGCAGCTGCTCTCTGGCAACATCATCCACCGTCTCCATGCTGTTGATTTGGCATCCGTCAGCACGCCACACAGTACGCCCCACCGGTTTCTTTCGTACAGCTTTTGCCTCTCGAGGCAGTATCGTTGCTCACTAAATGATTTCTAAGGGCTGTGAGCAGTGTGCGAAAGGCGGCAAGATGGTGCTGTTCGTCTACGGCTACTGCGATCAGCGTGATTGTTTTTACTGCCCACTCGGAGAGAATCGCAAGAACGTCACCGATGTGTATGCCAACGAGCGCCTGGTCGAGTCCGACGAGGACGTACTCATTGAAGCCAAACGGATGGAGGCACTTGGTACCTCAATCACCGGTGGGGAACCACAGGAGGCCTTAGAACGAACCTGCCGCTATCTCTCGCTGCTGAAAGAAGAGTTTGGCGAGGACCACCACACCCACCTCTATACGGGCATCACCGGTGGCCGAGAGAACATGCGCCGGCTTTCGGAAGCCGGCCTCGACGAGATTCGCTTCCACCCACCGTTTGAGCAGTGGGGCAACCTCCATGGCACCGAGTGGGAAGAAATCCTCTACATCGCCCGCGAAGAGGGACTCACACCAGCGTTTGAGATCCCGGGCATCCGCCCTGAGCCGGAGTTTCTCGAGTTCCTCGATGAAGGAGCCGCCGACTTCTGTAACATAAACGAGTTCGAAATGAGCCACGGGAATTTCCGACGCATGCAAGAGAAAGGCTACGAACTCAAAGAGGGACACATGAGCGCCGTCGACGGCTCACGCGAGGATATTCTCGAGGTGATGGGCGACCACGAACGCGTCTACTTTTGTACGTCGGTGTTCAAAGATGCCGCCCAGCATCGGCGTCGCCTCAAGCGGATGGCCCGTGTCATCCGTCGAGAGTTCGATGACGTAACCGATGATGGTACACTTGTCTACGGTAAAACAAAGGCCGACCCGGCCCGATTCGAAGCCCTCGGCGTCCCCGAGGACTTTTACACCGTCAAATCCAACCACGTCGAAATCGCGTGGTGGCTTCTCGAGGAGATGATCGAAGAAGGCGACCTCGAAGAGGGAGAGATCGTCGAGCAGTATCCGACTTACGACGGCCAAGTCGTCGAGCGAACGCCGTTGGTGTAGTAGGCCCCACTCAATGGACGTTTGCCTATTTCGATTCGTGTTTGACGAGGTTACTGTCGGAAATCAACCACTTTTCGTCAGTCTCAACTAAGTGGAACAGTTGAACGACCGTCGAGTCTTGAAATTCAGGTCCGCTCAGTTTTTCAGTCGTCTGGAGAAGGAGCACTTCAGCAGTATCCCCAGTAACCTCGAGATTCTTTATCGTAAAAGTATACTCGAGGTCGTACATCGACCATGTTTGAATCAGCGTCTGTTGCAGTTCCTGTGTTCGAAGTTGTGGATGGAACGTTTCTAGATGTCCCATTACGTCTTGCTCTTTCGTCGTTCGAATATGCTCTTTGATAAGTGCCAGTGCTTCCTGCTCTCGGCTAGTAAGAGACTCTTTGTCAATTCCGTTACCGTGAATAAAATCATCGTTTTTCGCAAGTTGCTCTACAATAAAGTCACTCACACTTTGCCCGTCCTGACGTTGTTCTTCTATCAAACTATGGGCCTTCTCAGTCAGGGTTACTGTATGCTTTTCCATAAAATAAGAAAGCCATAATATAACATATAACTTTGGTTATTCCAATTATTTTCTACAGTCGATCATACAGCAAATGGATACGAGCACCAATGCCGGACTATACGGATGAGAGGTCCGCAAGTGTGGTAATTACCCGTCGAGCACTGCACACTCAAGTCCGGTTCAGTTGCCACCGTCAGGCCTCGATTCAGCGAAGCCACCCAAGACCGGTAGCGAGATGGACCAACTACTGGTGTCGAGGTGAGCAGTCCCTGTCACGAACAGTCTGTTGGATGTGTTATAATCGATTTCCATCCACAGTCGCCTGTCTCACTCGATTTCACTGAGATCGACTTCCGGAAGCGTAATCAGATTCTCTCGACCGATCCGGAGTTTGTTGATCGCATCATCATCATCCATTCTCGAGAGCAGTTGTGAGACTTTGGCGTTCGACCAGTCGGTTTCGGTGACGATTGACGCCTGTTTCATCCGGCCACCGTTTTGACGGAGGAGTCGCAACACCCGCTCTTCGTCGCTCAACAACTCGAGATCGACTTCGTCCTCATAGCTAACAACATCGCCAGTGGACTCATCTGCTGGGGCGGTGGACTGGTCTGCATTCTCACCGCCGTTTGCCAGTGTCGCAAGTGGCGTCTCTGCAACCCAGTCCTCATCGATGAGTCCGCGACGCTTTGCAAGGTAGTAGCCACCGCCAGCGACCGCCGCAACGAGGAGGATGACGGCAACCCACTCGAGCCAGCTCAGCCCGGCGACACCGCCAGCGAGGTATCGTGCGTTGAGTTCGTCGGCTTCGAACTCGTATGGCCCATCCCAGATGAGCAGGCCGTTAGATGGAGCTTGTTGGGCGTCGACAACGCCGTAGTTAGACGGGGGCACGATGACGAGGCGCTGTGTTTCAGATAGCGCTGGAAGCCAGGTATCGCCGTCGCTCGTATTGAACACATCGCCGAGATGGATGTTTCGGCCATCCTGTTCGGCGAAGTTCGTCCAAGTAAATGAGTAAGTGAGCACGCCAACGTCGCCGTCACCGTCGAGGGCCTCAATATCTTCTCGGTCCTCGACGCGGGGTTCCTGCCAGCCGGCGTCTTCGATCGCCATCTCACGACCGGTTTCGGCCTCGGCGTTCGCTGCAAACTGCGTAACGTTATACGAACTGTCTATCTCTCCCTCGGCGACTTGATCGGCGAAGGCCTCAAACGATTCGCGGTCTTCGTCGCTCTCGAGTGGGTAGTAGTGATCGATGGTCCACACCGCATCGCCGCTGGCGCTAAGTTCGATCCGGATTTCTTGTTGGGTTTCGGCATCGACAGATGTATCCTCACCGATTTGTGTCGTGGTGGGAACAGGTTCAGCCGAGGCTGGTGACCCAACGGCGAAACCGACCCCCAGAGTACCAAGCGCAAGGAGGGCAAGGAGGGCGAGCGTGACAGCGGTCGATAACCGCATGTCTGAAGCGTGCTCGCCCCGGGGAAAAAACCCTTTCCATCCGTACATATCGAATAATTCGGTAGCTCAGACGGTGTACGTGGCGCTAAGCACCCCTTGGACGGTTGATATTATGTCGACCAGTTTTTGTAGTTGGGGCCAAAAGGGGGTGACAGATGAACGACGCGGTCCCCATCCTCCTTGCCGTCTGCTTTCTCTTCTCGCTGCCGGTGGCTATCAGTGTCGCTGCCGGCCCAGCCACCACAGCCCAGCAGGCTGAGCAAGCATCGGTCGAACCACAAACGGCCCACACCGACCAATCAGAACCGATTGTCGTCGATGGGACGACGAGCCGACTCGTGTTAACCGGTGAGCTGTTCCAATCGCACAGCCGTTCACACGGCGATATTGGAACGACTGTCGGACTCACCGACCAGACGATGCGAGCGGACTACGACCGGTTCGAACTCGAGGCCGACCTCACAGAACTCGATACCGAAGAGCAAGCCGAGCGGCTCGATGAGGCATTTCTCGAGATTGAATCGAGCATTGAGGACCTCGAGGAACGCGAGCGGGGCCTAATCAACGGCCACAGCCAGGGGACGGTCTCTGAGGGGACAGTGCTTCGCGGCCTCGTCAGCATTCATTTCGAGGCGGAACTGCTACTCGAGGAACTGGACTTCATTGTCAAAGAGGCTGAAGACCGTGAGGCAGCGGCAGTATCTGCGGAGGAGGCAAGCGAGTACGAAGCCCAGATTCAGCCACACCGAAGTGACGTTCGCGCAGCTATTGCCTCGACAAATGCCGGCGATGGAAACGACGGGAGTGCACTCGTCAAAACGAGTGAGAGCGGGAGTACGGTCGCTGTACTCACCGACGAGGCGTATCTGCGCGAAACAATCCGATACGACAACCGGAACCCTGGCCCCGACCAAGAACTCTCGAGTATTAGCGAACTCTCAGACCGGGCAGAAGTGCTGTACCCGTGGGTGTTCAGTGAGGGAACCGGCGGAACCTCGTTTAATCAAATCGCTGAAGGAACGGAGTACGCCGTCTGGACGTTCAGTGCTGTTCGCAGCCATGGCGAGTTACAATCGTACTTCGATGCAACCACCGGCAGCGTCTTTTATGAGCTCCAGCAACTCGAGTACCGCGAGATTCCCGTCTCCACACAGGCCGAAAACGAAAATAACGGGCTCACCATGCAGTTCAATCAGACTGCTGGCGGTGGCCCAGCCGAAGTGACCGTCACTGACGAGGACGGCGACCCAGTGAACGCCACAGTGAGTATTGGGGATGAACGGGTCGGTGAAACCGGTGCAGACGGGAGTCTGTGGGTGTTGCCACCACGCGGAGAGTACACGATGATTGCCGAATCGGACGACAGAGCGGTTGGGATGGGCTTGACGAACGACTGAGAATTTATAGTCGAAGCCGCAGCCAGGGACCGCCATGGGTGTCCCCCGGCGTCAGTCACGGTCTCGAGTCGCGGACTTCAGTCAATACAGCCACCGAACTCGTGGGATTGCACCGCTCGTCGGCGTTCTCGGGTTGCTCGCGATCACAGTTGTACTCTCGGCTGTTGTCGTTGCCGGATTCTCGACGGCAAGCTTTGGCTCGAATTCGGTCGCCACCGTGGGCGTTAGCCTCGAGGTTGAGGCGGCAGACGAGCGGCTGATATTTACCCATCAGACGGGCGAGCCAATCGATGTCGAAGCGCTCAGCCTGACGGTTGCCGTCGATGGTGAAGAACTCACCCACCAGCCACCGGTGCCGTTTTTTGCGGCGACCGGGTTTGAAAGCGGCCCGACGGGCCCGTTTAATAGCCGGGCAAGTGGGGAATGGGCAGTCGGGGAACGTGCCTCCTTTAGCCTCGCGTCGACAAACAGTCCGTCAATCGAGTCGGGAGACCGAGTGAGCGTTACACTCGTCGTTGATGAGCAGGTGGTAACGAGGCTCGAGGAGAGAGTCTAGTTATTTCGGCGCTCGAGCGACCGTCGTAATCGCCACCTTCGGTTCGTACGACGGCCCCATGAACTTGTGTCTGACCTCCTCGAAGCCGGCGGTTTTGAACATTCGGTCAGCTTCGTATTCGTCATAGAAGAGCATCATCGCGTCCGCGAGCGCACTGGCGACGGGATTGTCGGGCGTATTTGGACCGACAACGAGCACCTGCCCGCCGGGTTTGACCACACGGCGGAACTCTCTAAGTGCGCGGACAGGGTCCGGCCAGTACTCGATAGAGCCTGAGGACCAGATGATGTCGAAGCTGTTGGTCGCAAACGGCAGCCGTTCAGCGTCGCCGCGGTGGAAATGGACTGGCGGGCTGCGCTTGCCGAACTTTGCATACGCTTTCTCGAGTTGGTGCTCACTTTGATCTAACCCGTAGACGGTGTCAACCTTCTCGAGGAGGCCTTCAGTGGCAAAACCGGTGCCACAGCCGACATCAAGGACCATCGGCTCGTCTGAAAAGTCAAGCAGGGAGAGGGCGTCGGTGCGCATCTCCTCGTTCCAGATGAAGGGGTTAATTTGGTCGTACACCTTCGAGAGATACTTATAGAACAGCCGCGCGCGGGCTTTGTTCTCGAGGATTCCCATTACCACCTGATTGTTGGTGACGTGCAATATGTCTGCTGTTCCCGGTATTGTGCTCCATCGTTGCTCACACTGACAGTGCGGACTGTTCCGCAACTACCATATACGGACTGCCCAAACTGTGTGGTGATTAGGGTATGCCCAGGCCAGAGGTTCTAGAGCGACTCAAGTCGGCAGAAAGCGAAGCCGATGAGATCGTCGCTACGGCGGAAACTGACCGCGACGAACGTATCGCCGAGGCCCGAAAACGTGCCGAGGAGATACGCACGAACGCGGAGGAAAGTGCGCGCGAACTCAAAGAAACACGTCTCGAAGAGGCACGCGAAGCAATAGACGAGGAGTGTGCTGAAATCCTCGCGGGTGGTGATGAACAACGGGAGGCACTGCTCGAACGTGCCGAAGGGAGAGTCGACGAGGTGATCGACTCGGTCGTCGAACTGTTCGAAGAGGATGTCCATGCTCAGACCTGAACGGATGAGCAAGGTCTCGGTGACCGGCTCGAAAGGCGTCATGCCCACGGTCATCGAGACGATTCACGAACTCGAACTCGTCCACCTCTCAGACTACGACGGCTCCTGGGAGGGGTTTGAAAACGGAAACCCCATCGAGGGAGCCGAAGACGCCTCCGAGAAGCTCGTCACCGTCCGTGCCTTAGAGAGCACACTCAATCTCTCACCAGAAGATGTCGGCCCACGACAGGTCGGCGACGACTGGGAGGATCGCCTCGAGGGAATCCGGACGCAGGTCAACGACCTCGATGATACGCGCAACGAGATCCGCGAGGAGTTGCGCCTCGTCGACGAGAAAATCGACCGCGTCGAACCCTTCGCCGAGTTAGGGATCGACCTCGAGTTGCTCTCTGGCTATGACAACGTTGAGGTCGTCGTTGGGCAAGGGTCTGTCACCGAGATCGAAGCCGTCGTTGCTGAGGCCGAAGAAATTCGTGCCTACGACACATTCTCGAACGGCGATATCGTCGCTATCGTCGCTGCACCCGCCGACGGTGCCGGTGCAGGCGCACTCGATGACGCACTCGTTAGCGTCGAGTTTACCCGTCTGCCGGTCCCCGAGACCGACAAAGAGCCAACGAGCTATCTCAAAGAACTGAGCGAGCGAAAGGCCCAACTTGAGGCCGACCTCGAATCCATCGATGCCGACCTCGAAGAGCTCAAACTCGATGCCGGTGGCTTTCTGGTCGCACTGGAAACCGAACTGACGATCGAAGTCCAACGGGCAGAAGCGCCGTTGCAGTTTGCGACCAGCCGCCACGCCTTCATTGCCGAAGGCTGGGTGCCGATGAGTCAGTACGACGAACTCGTGGCTGCACTCGAGTCCGCTGTCGGCGATCGCGTCGAAATTGAAGAACTCGAGCAGGCAGAGTACGAGGACGGCCACGCCGAAGCCCACGGCGATGGCGGTCACGACGAAACGGAGGCAGCGGATGAACACGCCGGGTCAGAGCCTGAACCGCCGAAGGCCGCTGCCGATGGTGGGAGGGGCCCAGAAACGGAGACCGGAACGGGCACGGCAACCGGAACCACTGGCACCGGCGGCAAAACGGCCGTCGCCGGTGGCGCTGCCGGCACCGGCGCGGTGACGATGGACTCCCAGCCACCGGTTATTCTCAACAACCTCGAGCCGGCGAAACCGTTTGAACTGCTCGTGAAGTTGGTCAGCCAGCCGAAATACAGCGAACTCGATCCGACGCTGTTGGTCTTTCTGACCTATCCGTTTGCGTTCGGATTCATGATCGGTGATATCGGCTACGGGCTGCTGTACATGCTGATGGGGTATGGCTGTTGGAAGGTGTTTGATTCCGATGCTGGGAAGGCCCTCGGGACGATCGGGATCTGGGCCGGTGCGTTCACCATCATCTTCGGCTATCTGTTCGACGACATCTTCGGCGTGCATATGTCCGATCTCGGTATTCATCTGCCGCTTGCGGGGACGCTGACCAAGGGGCTGCAGACGACTGAGTGGGCAATGTTGTGGATCATCCTCTCGATTGTCTTCGGGCTAATCCATCTCAACCTGGGGCTTATCTTGGGCTTCATCAATGAACTAAGCCACGGACTCAAGGCCGCCGTCTATGAGCGACTGTCGTGGATCCTCGCAATGAACGGGCTGTTCATCTGGATCTTCAGCACTCATCTAGTCGACCAGAAACCAGAATTCATGGTCGGAACTGGCGAGGAGGCCATCCTCTACCAGTTCTTTGGCTTTGCTGGCCTCCCGGAAATCGTCGGTCTCGCCGGCTTAGCTGCCTTTGTTGTCGGTGTCGTCCTCGTCGGCGTCGGTGAGGGAATCGCCGGCATCTTCGAAGTACCGGCGTGGGCGTTTGGCCACGTCGTCTCCTACCTGCGGATGGTTGCGGTCTTACTCGCCAAAGGTGGGATGGCCTTTGCAGTCAACCTGCTGGTGTTCGGTGCGTATGACACCGATGGACGGACGAACTTTGCGCTGTTCGATGCGCCTGGCAACCTCGCCGCTGATTCCGCGGATGTCGGCTTCGAAGGACTCATTTGGATCGGTCTCGGTTCGGACTCGATCCTCGTGCTCATCCTCGGGTTGCTTGCGGCGGTACTCGTGTTCATCCTCGGGCACATCCTCGTCCTCTTACTCGGCATTACCGCGGCGGGCATCCAGATGCTCCGCCTCGAGTACGTCGAGTTCTTCCAGAAGTTCTACGAGGGCGGCGGCGAAGAGTACAAGCCATTCGGAGAAAACACCGGATCAGCGACACAGAACCCAGAACCGGCTGACTGAAGCCGACACCTGGCAACTGATTCGGTGATGTTCGCCCGGTCGTCAATGAATTCTATTTTAGGAACGAACACTCGTCGGTATTTTCCCCGTGATTTGTCCGAATCATGCACTGGCCTAGCGGGGCAAAAATAGGCGTCTCGAGGCCTGTAGACGGAGGTACTTCAGAAGTTTTATGAGGTCTCCAAAGGCAGATTCGACTGTTCACAGCCGATTGAACCAAAATTTCAACCATGCTAGAAACTGTTGACCCACAGGCACTTGCGACGGTACTCCAGAACGGTGCGGAAAATGGCGGCCCAATTCTTAACGACCACGGTGCAGCTGCACTCGGTGTCGGTCTCGCTGCGCTTGCCGCAGGCTATGCAGAGCGGGGGATCGGAGCCGCGGCCGTCGGTGCCATCGCCGAAGACCGTGATATGTTCGTCCCGGGTATTGTCCTGACGGTGTTGCCGGAAACGCTCGTCATTTTCGGGATCGTTGTTATCTTCCTGATGCCCTAACCGGCTCCCACAATGAGTTTGGATACTGTCGTTGAGGACATTCGAGAGGAAGCCCACGCGCGTGCAGCAGAGCTACGCGAGGAGGGCGAATCGCGCGCCGAGGAGATCGAATCGGCCGCCGAAGCCGATGCCGAAGAGATCGAGTCGGCAGCCGTCGAGGCGGTCGAACGCGAAATCGATCAGCTGCGCGAACAGCGACACTCCAGTGCGAAACTGGAGGCGAAACAAAAACGCCTCGAGGCGCGCCGGGACGTTCTCAGCGATGTCCGCGAGGGCGTCGAAACCGAGATTGCCGCCCTCGAGGGAGATACCCGCGAGGAACTTACCCGGACGCTCCTCGAGGCTGCAAGCGTCGAGTTCGAGGCCGGAGACGACGTTCGTGTCTACGGTCGCGCGAGCGATTCGGAACTTCTCGAGTCCATTCTCGAGGAGGATGCCTACGACGGCTACACCGTCGCTGGTGAGTACGACTGTCTCGGTGGCATCGTCGTCGAAAGCGAACAGTCCCGTGTCCGTGTCAACAACACGTTTGACTCGGTACTCGAGGACGTCTGGGAAGCAAATCTTCGGGATATCAGCAACAAACTTTTCGACCAATGAGCACAGGTGCCTCGAATCCGGAATATGTCAATGCCCGCGTGCGGGCCCGGCGAGCCGCGCTGTTTTCCGATGAGGACTACCGAAAGCTCATCCGGATGGGGCCGAGTGAGATCGCCCGCTTTATGGAAGAAAGCGAGTACGAACGCGAGATTAACGCACTCGGCACCCGTTTTTCGGGCGTTGATCTGATCGAATACGCGCTCAATCAGAATCTCGCGAAACACTTCGATGATCTGTTGGAGTGGTCAAACGGGCGGGTGTACGATCTGATTGCCCGTTACCTTCGGAAGTTCGATGTGTGGAACATCAAAACGATCATCCGCGGGATTTACACCGAAACGCCGGCTGAAGAGATCAAAACGGATCTTATCCGTGCCGGTGAGCTTCCCGACGCCACAATCGACCGACTGGTCGAACTCGACTCCATCGAGGATGTCGTTGCGGTGCTTGCCGGGACGGTCTTTGGCGATGCACTCGCTGGCGCACTCGAAGAGTACGAACAGACCCACGTGCTAGTTCCACTCGAGAACGCGCTTGATCGGGAGTTTTACGAGCACTTGCTCGACGATCTCGGCCGCCCAAAAGAGGGGCCAGAAGCGATGTATGTCGAATTCCTGCAAGCGGAAATCGATTTCCGGAACGCCCGGAACGCGCTTCGGTTGGCCAAAAGCGGTGCTGATCTCGACCCAGCAGCATACTATATCGAAGGTGGGGTGCTCTTTACCCAGGCGGAACTGAGCCGACTCGTCAACGATTACGGCGAACTCGTTACCCATATTGAGGAAAGTCGCCGATATGGCAGTCGACTCTCTGAGTCACTGGCCAAACTCCACGATGCAGACAGCCTCATTGCCTTCGAACACGCACTAGACGCTGCACTGCTTTCATACGCCGACAAACTCTCGAGCATCTACCCGGTCTCGGTCTCGGCGGTGTTCTCCTACATCCTCGCGAAAGAACGCGAGGTCGAGAACATCCGAGCGATTGCTCGCGGGCGGGAAGTCGGCTTGAGTGACACAGAGATCGAAACGGAGCTGGTAATCCTATGAGTCAAAGCCAGGAAATTGCGGTTGTTGGCAGCCCGGAGTTTACGACTGGATTCCGGCTCGCCGGCGTCAGGCGGTTTGAGAACGTCCCCGATGACGAGAAAGGCGAGAAGCTCGACGCGGCTGCGATGGCCGTTCTCGAAGACGAGGGGGTTGGGATCGTCGTCATGCACGACGACGACCTCGAGTATCTCTCACGAAACGTTCGGACGGATGTCGAGACAAGCGTCGAACCAGTCGTTGTGACGATCGGGAGTGGAACCGGTGGTGGCGGTCTCCGCGACCAGATCAAACGTGCAATCGGGATCGACCTGATGGCCGAGGAGGAAGATTAGTATGAGTCAGGCAACAGACACCGAAGTCGTCAAAGAAGACGGCATTATCGAAAGCGTCAGCGGTCCGGTTGTGACCGCAGCGGACCTCGATGCCCGGATGAACGATGTCGTCTACGTAGGCGAGGAAGGACTGATGGGCGAGGTTATCGAAATTGAAGGGAACCTGACCACAATTCAGGTGTACGAAGAGACCTCCGGGGTTGCCCCGGGCGAACCCGTCGAAAACACGGGCGAACCCCTCAGCGTCGATCTCGGACCCGGGATGCTCAACGCCATCTACGATGGCGTCCAGCGCCCACTCGATGTTCTAGAGGACAAAATGGGCACGGCGTTTCTCGACCGCGGGGTCGACGCGCCCGGGATCGACCTAGAGAAAACGTGGGAGTTTACCCCCACCGTCGAGGCGGGCGAGACGGTCTCAGCTGGTGACGTCATCGGTAAGGTGCCAGAAACCGAAAGCATCACTCACCGAGTGATGGTGCCACCAGGTTCGGATGGTGGCGAAGTCGTCGCCATCGAGGCCGGCGAGTTCACCGTCGAAGAACCCATCGCCGAACTCGACTCCGGCGAAGAAATTACGATGCACCAGGAGTGGCCGGTTCGTGAAGCCCGGCCCGCACTCGAGAAACGGACACCGACGATTCCGCTGGTCTCGGGCCAGCGAATTCTCGACGGCCTGTTCCCGATTGCCAAAGGTGGGACGGCAGCGATTCCCGGCCCCTTCGGCTCGGGAAAAACCGTCACCCAACACCAGCTTGCCAAATGGGCCGACGCTGACATCGTCGTCTACGTCGGCTGTGGCGAGCGCGGTAACGAGATGACCGAAGTGATCGAGGACTTCCCGGAACTCGAGGACCCCAAAACGGGGAAACCACTCATGAGCCGGACGTGTCTCATCGCCAACACTTCGAACATGCCCGTCGCCGCGCGTGAGTCCTGTATCTACACCGGGATCACGATCGCCGAATACTTCCGCGATATGGGCTATGACGTGGCGCTGATGGCCGACTCCACCTCGCGGTGGGCCGAGGCCATGCGGGAAATCTCGAGTCGGCTCGAGGAGATGCCCGGTGAGGAGGGGTATCCGGCCTACCTCGCCGCATCGCTGTCGGAGTTCTACGAGCGAGCCGGTCTGTTCGAGACGATCAGCGGCAGTCAGGGATCGGTTTCGGTTATCGGTGCAGTTTCCCCACCCGGTGGGGACTTCTCGGAGCCGGTCACCCAGAACACGCTGCGGATCGTCAAGACGTTCTGGGCGCTCGATGCGGACCTTGCCGAACGGCGACACTTCCCCTCGATTAACTGGAACGAGTCCTATTCGCTGTATCGCCAGCAGCTCGATCCGTGGTACCGAGAGAACGTCGCCGAGGATTACCCCGAGATTCGTCAGTGGGGAATCGACGTGTTAGACGAGGAGGACGAACTGCAGGAGATCGTTCAACTGGTTGGCAAAGACGCACTCCCAGAAGACCAGCAGCTGACCTTAGAGGTCGCCCGCTACCTTCGGGAAGCGTGGTTGCAGCAAAACGCCTTCCACCCCGTCGACACCTACTGCGAACCGAAGAAGACCTACCGGATGCTACAGGCGATCAAAACGCTCAACGACGAAGCGTTTGAGGCGCTTGACGCCGGCGTTCCGGTCGAAGAGATTGCCGCCGTCGAAGCGGCTCCACGCATCAACCGGATCGGGACGGCCGAGGAGTGGAACGAGTTCATCGACGAACTCGAGGCAGATCTCAAATCGGAGATTCGAGGGCTGTACTGATCATGAAAGAGTACCAAACAATTACGGAAATCAGCGGTCCGTTGGTGTTCGCCGAAGTTGACGAGCCGGTCGGTTACGACGAGATCGTCGAGATCGAAACGTCAGATGGCGAGAGCCGGCGTGGCCAAGTGTTGGAGTCGAGTGACGGACTGGTTTCGATCCAGGTGTTCGAAGGGACTGGCGGCATTGACCGCAAGGCGTCCGTTCGGTTCCTTGGCGAGACGATGAAGATGCCTGTCACCGAAGACCTGCTTGGGCGGGTGATGGACGGTTCGGGGAACCCCATTGACGGTGGTCCCGAAATCGTTCCCGAAGACCGCATCGATATCGTCGGTGAGGCAATTAACCCCTACTCGCGGGAGTATCCAGAGGAGTTCATCCAGACTGGCGTCAGCGCTATCGACGGCATGAACACCCTTGTTCGTGGCCAGAAGCTGCCGATCTTCTCCGGTTCGGGTCTGCCACACAACGAGTTGGCACTGCAGGTTGCCCGACAGGCGACCGTCCCAGAGGAGGAAGGCGATGACGAAGACGGCAGTGAGTTCGCTGTCATCTTCGGTGCGATGGGGATCACTGCCGAGGAGGCAAACGAATTCATGGACGACTTCGAACGGACGGGTGCCTTAGAGCGTTCGGTCGTCTTCATGAATCTCGCAGACGACCCCGCTGTCGAGCGGACGGTGACGCCACGGCTGGCGCTCACCACCGCCGAGTATCTCGCCTTCGAAAAAGATTACCACGTGCTTGTTATCCTCACTGACATCACGAACTATTGTGAAGCGCTCCGAGAAATCGGTGCAGCCCGTGAGGAGGTGCCCGGTCGGCGTGGCTATCCTGGCTACATGTATACCGACCTGGCTCAGCTCTACGAGCGAGCCGGTCGGATCAAAGGTAGCGAGGGGTCGGTGACCCAGCTGCCGATTCTGACGATGCCCGGTGATGACGACACCCACCCGATCCCCGACCTGACAGGTTACATCACGGAAGGACAGATCGTGATGGACCGCAGCCTCAACAGCGAAGGGATCGAGCCACCGATCAACGTCCTGCCAAGTCTCTCGCGGCTGATGGACGACGGGATCGGCGAAGGACTTACCCGTGGCGACCACGGCGATGTCTCCGACCAGATGTACGCCGCCTACGCACAGGGTGAAGACCTGCGTGACCTCGTGAACATTGTCGGTCGCGAAGCACTCAGCGAGCGGGACAACAAGTATCTCGACTTCGCCGACCGCTTCGAAAGCGAGTTCGTCCAGCAGGGGTATGAGACCAACCGATCGATCGAGGATTCACTCGATATCGGCTGGGACCTCCTCTCGATGCTGCCAAAAGCGGCACTCAACCGGATCGACGAGGAACTCATCGAAGCCTACTACCGCGAAGACGACTCCGAGAACGAAGTCGTCGAAGCGACGGCTGACTAACCGTTTTTAGCGCCTCTATTTCTGCAGAGAAGCGAGCCTTTACAGTTCTGAGTTTCTAACTCAGTGGTACGAATGTCCGACAGTCACACACAGCCACAGGTCACGTCCGTCGAGCAACTCGAGGAACAGGCCGAAGCGTTCGAGCAGAGCGCAGCGGAACGGACACAGCTCGCAGAAACCCTGGTCGCCCTTGCAGACGCCTATGGGCGACGGGGAGAGTTTGACGCGGAGGCCTCGACGATCGACCGGTTAGAGGAGCTTCGCTCTGAACACGCCGATTCGGCTGTTGTGACCGCACTTGCAATGGCACTCGAGAACGCGACGGCGGTCACCGAGCGGGAAGCGGTGTATGAAACCGGGATCGATCCCGAACGGATCGAGACCCACCGGGCACGCCTCGAGACGCTGTACGGATCAGACACCGAGTTGGCGGTTGCAAAATCGCTCTCAGAAGCCACCGCACAGACGGCTCACGCCTATGGGAAAGCCGACCGACCGGAGCGGATTCGCTCGCTACTCGAGCGCCTCGAGACACTGTATGTCGACCATCCCACCGAAGCGATTGCCGCCGCGCTCGCCCGAGGTCATGCCTACGGTGAGCTGTATCTAGACGGTGCGGAATCGATCGACCGTTTAGAGCGTGTCGAAACCCTCGCCTCGGCCCATCCCGGTGGAGCGGTCGCCGTTGGCCTCGCCGGGGTGATTGCTGGTCGAACCAATCGTGACGCTCGACGGGAAGCCATCGAGACCATCGAGCGCCGAATCGCCCGTATTGAAACGCTCGCCCAAGAACATCCCGACGTCTCCGGAGAGATCGAGCGCTGGTTACCGGTTGCCGCGGCTAACGCGACGCGAACGAGTTTCGAACTCGCCGACTACGAGCGTCTCGAAGGATGGGGGCGCCGAACCGAGGACTACCACCAAGCACGTCCACGTCCCACAAGTGCGACGTGGGCGGCTGCTGCACTCTTCTATTCGGCTCGTGGCTCGTTTTTCGAAGGAGAAGTCGAGAAAGGTGAAGAAAAACTCGAGGGGCTTCGGGAGTACGAGGCCACGTACGACAACCCGGTGTTCGAACACTGGCTGGCCCGAAGTCTGTTCGACTCCGCTCGCGGTCATGCCGAGCAGGGCCACTACGAACAGGCACGAGCGGCAGCCGATGAATTAGAGGCGTACGCCGTTGGTCATGAAGATCAAGCACAGATCGAAGAGGGACTCGAGGCGCTGCGGTCGCAGGCACCGGGGCTGTTCGGTGATGAGGAGGCGATTGGTGTCGGTTGTGAGGAGGAAGGGTGTGAGACCGAGACGGAGGCCGAAGCCGAGGCCGAGGCCGGGCCAGCGTCGACGTCGGTTGAACCACCGGCAACAAATGGGGTCGAGCATGACGGAGGGGAGTCGAAAGTACAATCGGAACCGGAACCGGCGACCGGTCTCGGCGAACCGTCACTCGAAACCGACCCCGTCCTCGACGAGCGCACAATCCAAAGCCAAACACAGGAACTCAGCGACGCAATCGAAAGTCTCGACCGGCCGTCAGCTGACTCTGGGGGATGTGGCTCGGGGAGCTGTGGGAGCTGCTCGAGTGGCCCCGCACCCGCACCCACACGCACGAGAGATGTCGTCGGTGCGGTGCTCATCGTCGGCGTGGTCTGTCTCTCGGTGCTCTATGGAGCCTACAGAGCGGTGAAACTCGGCCGGTCGGTGCTTTCTTCCTAACCGTCACCTCGTGTGTCTGTGGCCCTATTGGCGGCTGAAACTGTAAACAGTTATCCGATTGGGACCGGAAGTAGGTCACAAGATGGCCAAGGACGTCAAGCCAACCCGCAAGAACCTCATGGCGATCGAAGATCGCATCGAGCTGTCTGAGCGCGGGCACGGCACACTCGAAAAGAAACGCGATGGGCTGATCATGGAGTTCATGGATATCCTCGATAAGGCCCAGGACGTTCGTGGGGAGCTTTCATCGGATTACGAGAGAGCCCAGAAGAAAATCAACATGGCTCGAGCGATGGAGGGTGATGTTGCTGTCCGGGGAGCCGCAGCCGCCTTGCAGGAACATCCCGAGATCACCACCGAGTCAAAGAACATCATGGGCGTCGTCGTTCCACAGATCGAATCCTCGAAAGTCTCAAAGAGCCTCGGACAGCGGGGCTACGGGATCATGGGAAGCTCCGCCCGAATTGACGAAGCCGCCGAAGCCTACGAGGATCTCTTAGAGAGCATTATTCTCGCCGCCGAAGTCGAGACGGCGATGAAGAAGATGTTAAAGGAAATTGAGACGACAAAGCGGCGGGTCAACGCCCTCGAGTTCAAACTGCTCCCCGAACTCTATGACAACCAGGAGTACATCGAGCAGAAACTCGAGGAACAGGAGCGGGAGGAGATTTTCCGCTTGAAGAAGATCAAAGAAAAGAAAGAACAGGAAGCAAAAGAAGAACGCCAGGCGGAAGCCGAAGCGGCCGCTGCCGAATCGGCCACCGTCTCGAGCGACGACTAATGGCGTGTGACCGGTGTGGCTCGCCGGTCGTCCACTTTGAGACTGGCCCGTGGCGTCAGTACGCCCCAGATGAGGCGTTGGTTGCAACGATCTGTACCGTCTGTCTTTCCGTTGAAGAAGCTCTCGAAGACGTATCTGCTGTCGATGATACGCCCGACTTTTCAGCTATCAGTGACGCGTTCCCCCAAAATGAGACAGCAGTCCCGCTTTGTCTTCTCCTCTCCTGTTGTCGCTCACTGGCACTCAACCGGGCTGCAATCGAAGCATTGCTCGCAGAAATCGAACGCACCGGAACCGATCCGTTGCTCGTGGTCGACCGGCTAGTACGTGACCCTGACCTCGAGCCAGCGATCGACCTCGAACGACGACGAACGAACCTCGAAGCGATGTTCTAGCGCTTCCGGCGCAGTCGGTCAACGACGAACGCCGTATCGACTTTTGCGAGGAACGGCCCCAGCTTTGGGCCCTGTGATTCATCAAAGAAGAGTCGGTAGCCGGCGCCGAAGAACTCGCTTACGGGAACGTCATTTCGCCGGGCGGCGTCATAGATTTCAGCCTGGATTTCCTCTGGGCCGTGGCCTGCCTCGATGAAGTCGGCAAGTTCAGCGAGGGCAGTCTCGGTTGCCGCATCGAACTCGTGGGGCGGAATCGTCGTCCGCTTGAGTTCATAATCGAACTCGTTTTCGGTGCGACGGGCCCAGCGCTGGGCTCGCTCGACACGTTCGAGAGCCGCTTCAACGGCCCACTCGGGAGCATCGTCGGGAATATGCCCCTCTCGACGCGCAATCTCCTCACGGAGCACCGAATCATTAGTCATCCCCAAGACCGCTGCAAAGGTGTACGGCAGGCGGATACGCTCCTCTCGTGGATCTGTGACGACAAGCGGGTAGACGCGGTCGGCAAACGCTTTCTCTTCCTCACTTGCGTTGACCTCATCGAAATAAATCTGTTCGAATCGGTCGAACTCGTCAACTAAAAGATCAATTCGTTCGACGCTGAAATCTCGAGCCTTACTCGGGTTCTTCGCAAAGAAGTATCGCAGCACCTCGAGGTCAACCAGTTTGAGGACATCGGAGACGAGGATGACGTTGCCTTCCGAGGAGGAAAACGGTTCGCCATCTAAGGTAAACCACTCATAGACCAGCGGCACTGGCGGTTCGATCTCCAACACCTCGCGGGCGATTTCGACCCCACTCGGCCAGGAGCCTTCAGCGTGGTCCTTCCCGAAGGGTTCGATATCGACGCCAAGAACCTGCCACTGGGCGGGCCACTCGAATCGCCACGGCAGTTTTCCCTCGCTGAAGGTTGCTGTTCCCTCGTGTCCACAGCCCTCGATCGTCTGATCTCCGGCCTGTATATCCGTACATCGGTACTCGACGGTGCCGGCCTCGAGGTCGACATCGGTGACGGTTTCGGTGATCTTCCCACAAGATTTACAGACCGGATTAAACGGCACGTACGTCTCATCGACTTTGTCCTGATACTGTGCCAGTACTGCCCGAGCCTGATCGCGGTTCTCGAGGATGTGGCGAGTGACGGACTCGAATTCACCGGATTCGTACAGTTCGGTGTTCGAGACGAACTCGATTGGCACCTCGAGGGCGTCGGCGCTGGCTTTGATGATATATGAGAAGTGATCGCCATAGGAGTCGGCCTCGCCGAAGGGATCGGGAATATCGGTGTAGGGGACCCCGAGATTGCGTCCGAGTGCACCGGCGTTGACAGCACCGAGATCGACAAGATTCCCCTCGCGGTCACAGAGCGTCCGTGGGAGCTTTCGAAGCGGATCGCGGTCGTCGGTGGTAAACACCTGTTTGACGTCGTATCCCCGTTCACGAAGCACCGCAGCGATGTAGTAGCCACGCATGAGTTCGTTGACGTTCCCTAAGTGGGGGACGCCGGAGGGAGAGATGCCGCCTTTGATGACGACTGGCTCCGTTATCTCCCGTTGCTCGAGGCGATCAGCGACGATGTCTGCCCAAAAGACGTGATGAGTATCACCGTCGTGATGCTGGAGGATGTAGGGACTATCAATGGCGTTTTCATACTCCCCGCTCATTGCTCAGCCCAGTAGGTTGGCCTTTCACCGACCTCTTCAGGGATTATATCGGTTCCCTCGTGATCACCTGAGCGGACCGCGCGGCCGATTCGCTTGGGATCTGTCCCATCCAGCACGATCGTTCGCATTCCCGACCGCTGGATGATTTTTGCGGCAAGCAAGTCGACAGGCGAAGAGGCACCGGCGGTCATCTCGAGATCGGCGATAACGTCGACAAGCTCGCTTGCGGTCAGTTGCTCGTATTTTGTCGCCCTCTCGACTTCCTTTGGATCGTCGCTGTAGACGCCGGGAACGCTCGTTGCAAAGACGAGCAGGTCGGCGTCAACGTATTCGGCGAGGGCGGCCCCGACAGCATCGGTTGTCTGTGCGGGTGCAACCCCACCCATCACACAGATGTTCCCCTGTCGAAGTGCGCTCCCGGCATCCTCGTAGTCGAGTGCCGGAGCGGTAACCGACTCCTCACCTAAAGCAGCGATCAATAGCCGAGCGTTGAGTCGGGTGACATCGATCCCCAACTGGTCGAGTTCTATCTCGTTTGCCCCTAACGTACGAGCGGCACCAATATACTCTCGAGCGACGCCACCGCCACCGACGACACAGCCGACCCGACAGCCCTCGCTGACGAGGTCTTCGACGACGGCAGCATGGGATTGCACCCGATCAGCGCCAGGTTCGGGAACAAGGACGCTCCCGCCGATTGAGACGACCACTTTCATGTTATGCCGGAGTAACCGTGAGGCAGTCTTAAGGGTTGTCAACCGTCGATAGCTACAAACACAACGCGCCCCATCGTTTTCGTATGTACGTCTGTGGGATCCTTGATCGAGGGGCGACCGGTGACGCCATTGAACGAACGGCCGACCAGTTGGTCGACCGACTGAGTGAACGCGGCCGGGTTGGCGTCCTCCGATACGACGCGACAATCGCCGACGGGACCGCCCTCGATGCAACGGTCACCGGCGGAGAGATTACCTACGAACTTGGAGCCGACGGTGACTGGACAGCAACCGGCACCACGCTAAGCGTTGCCGATGCCCTCGAGTCGCTCGCTCGCACCTGTGAGTATGCCGTCGTCATCGGTGTCGAAACGTTGCGCTATCCAACCGTGGCCGTCGGCTCAGCGACTGTCGAAGAGTCGATGCTTGCGGCCGCTGAAACGCCAAACGGGTTCGATTTTCCGGCGATTGTTGATGCACTCGAGACGACAGATCCCTACGAAACCCTCCAATCGCTCGTCGACCGCATCAAGCGCTCCGAACGGGCCGACCGTGCAGGTGCGATTGCCACGTTCACCGGTCGCGTCCGCGCAAAAGACAGTCCAGATGATGAGCGAACGGAGTATCTCGAGTTCGAAAAATACGAAGGGGTTGCAGAACAGCGGCTGGCAACGCTGACCGAGGAACTTGAGGCTCGAGAGGGAGTGTTTGCCGTCGAACTCCACCACCGAACGGGTGTTGTTCGCGATGGCGAGGATATTGTATTTGTCGTCGTGCTTGCTGGCCACCGGGAGGAGGCGTTTCGAACCGTCGAAGACGGGATCAACCGTCTGAAAGACGAAGTACCGCTGTTCAAAAAGGAGGTGACCGTCGACGAGGAGTTTTGGGTTCACGAGCGATCGTGAGCAGTCTGAAACCGTTTTTTCAGACGTGCTTTGCTGAAAGAGTAGATTTATGACCGTTTCATCTTGCCGTCAGTAGGATGTGCCTAGAGCCCATTAGAGAGAGTTTTAAAACGTCTAAGAGATTATGAGAGCCTCATAAAATGATCGGTAGAGGACGATTAGGATCATTTTACCAGCCAAAATACTGAAGCGAAGCAAATTTTCCCTAACCATCTGCCCTTTATAACACCTCCCCACCACTACGATGCATTGTCGATGAGTACGACAGCCCACCCCTCCACGGAAAGCAAAGAACACCGCTTGCTCCGCTACCTGCGCGAAAAGGCCGAAGATGGCGAGCTATACTTCAAAGGCAAGTTCATTGCAGATGATGTTGGCCTGTCGCCAAAAGAAATCGGTGCGCTCATGGTCAAACTCTCAGAGACCGCCACTGACCTCGAGATTGAAAAGTGGTCCTACACGAGTGCCACCACATGGCGTGTCGAGCCGGCCTAACTCACCAATTCGTCCCTGTCTTGGCGTCGCCGGCTCTCCCTCAGCGGCCCCCGTTCTTTTACCTAAATTGCGAGGCGGAGGCCCCTTCCTCAACGGAGTGAGCGAAGCGAACGGAGTAGGGAAGGGAGGAGCCGACAATACCGCAACGAACTACGTTCTCAGACAGTCCTATCCTCGGACATTTAAGTAACACTGCCACGTTATGTGAAACGACGTGGAATACCGTCGTACCGCCGTAATCAAGCTCGACGTGCCTCAGGACGCTAATGCGTCCCTCCGTGAGACGGTCGAGCAATTCAAACACTGTGCGAACACCGCAAGCGAATGGTGTTGGCATGGTGACGACGGATACCACGTTATTTTGAAGGCCAAAGCCGAACGTGCCTTGTACGACCAACTGCGGGACGAAACCAACCTTACCGCAAACCTCGTTCAGAAAGGAGTCCGCCGAGCGGTCGAAGCCGTCAAAAGCGGTGTCGAACGCCTCAAACGTGGTGAGAATACGTCGCAACCGCACTTCTCCGCCGATAGCGCGGTCTACGACAAACGGAGTGCGACGTTCCACCGTGACCACGTTTCGCTTTCGACCGTCAACGGGCGCGTCGAATGTGACTACATCCTTCCCGACGACCCTGAGCGCCATTCACGGACGTACCTCGAAGACGAGGACTGCGAGCTCCGTATGGCGAATTTACAGCGTCGAGACAGGACGCTTCGAGAGATATCTTCATGGCGTAGCGAACGAACTCATCGAAGAAGCCGTCGAATACGGCTGTTCGCACATCGTCTTCGAGGAACTGACGCATATCCGCGAGAACATCCCACAGGCGACGTGGCAACACGTGTGGGCGTTCCGGCGGTTGTTCCAATACGTCGAGTACAAGGCGGCAGAACAGGGCGTCGAAGTCGTGCAAGTCCCGCCGAACCACACGTCCCGACGGTGTTCGACGTGCGGTTGTACTCATGAGGATAACCGCGACGGCGAGCACTTCGAGTGCTTGAAGTGCGGGTATCAGAACCACGCGGACTACAACGCGGCCAAGAACATCGGCTTTCGGTATCTCCGTCGGCGGCAAAACGCAGCCGACGGAGGCGCACCCGTAGACGTGCGCTTGAATCGCGGGACGCTGAACGTGAGTGGGGAGTACGTCCCCCCCCCCTGCTATCACAGACGGTGTTCGCAAGACGTAGTCTTGCCCAGCCTA
>LFCJ01000226.1_pt1 | contig 33445 bp, 22 predicted proteins | sample 643141 | NCBI WGS metagenome assembly LFCJ01 (sample SAMN03766243, study PRJNA286221) | soda lake metagenome | biome: soda lake; feature: Kulunda steppe; material: water; isolation source: sample B1-Br-g2 brine of Lake Bitter-1 | place: Russia: Kulunda steppe | collected 2010-07
GCGACGATCGCGGTCGACACCGACGCCCACCGGCCCGCGACCCTCGAGTACGTCCGCTGGGGCGTCCACACCGCCCGCCGGGGATGGGCCGAGCCCGGTGACGTGATCAACGCCTGGCCGCTCGCGGAGCTACGGGCGTTCCTCGATGGGTGACGGCCTCGCGGCCCGCCGTACCCGTCGCCGCGATCACCGCGCCGACGGCGGCTCGATCACGCCGTCGACAAGCGACCGGAAGCCGGGGCTCTCGCGGTACCAGAGCCACGTGCCGACGAGGGCGGCGACCGTCGCGCCGAGGACGGCCATGACCGCGGCGTACCGGTAGGCCGCCGCGAGATCTCCCGGAACCGCACCGACGCTCGCGGGGTTGTCGTGGACGAGAAAGAAGTAGCCGACGAACCAGGCCGTCGCGGCCGTCGAGACCGCAAACAGCGGCGCGCCGTAGACGTAGTTGCCGACCCAGATCAGCGAGAGGCCGGCCAGCGGCGTGGCCACGCCGACCAGCGACAGGAACGTCGGCTGGGCCTCGGTGAACTCGACCGCGGCCGCGACCGTGGCGACGGCCAGGGCGGCGAGGCCGAGGGCGTAGCCGACGAACGCGACGGTGACGATCAGTCGTCGATCCACGCCGGCAACTGCTCGCGTTCGGGACTTAACTGTTGTCGCCGATCGTCCCGCGTCGCCCCGGATCGGCCGTCGAGGTGGCGTCGGCTCGCGATCGCCCCGCGTCGCGACGGGCTCACGTGCTTGGAAGCGCAGACGCGTCGATCGTCCCCCGACGGCCGTCGAGGACGGCGAATCGCTCGCCGCGTCGGCGTTCGAGCCAGTAGAGCAGCCGCTCGGCCCAGGCGAGTTTGCGGGCTTTGACGCCGTCGACCGTGGGGTCGTCGAGGTCCCAGCCGACGAACGCGAGCCGACCGGCGCCGAGGTGGTCGGCGAGAAACGCCGCCCGGTCGCCGTCGGTGAACCCCCCGAAATTACGGACGGGACCGCGGGGGGCGACCTGGGTCGTCGGGAGGACGTACGCGTCCGCACAGCCGGGGACGACCGTCCGCAGGGCCGGGACGTTGTCGCCGTGGGCGTGGACCGCGACGGGCGTCCCCGCCTGGGTCAGCCGCCGGACCGTCGCCGGGTTCTTGTCCAGGTCGGTCACCATACAGTCGACGGCGACGCCGGCGGCCTCGAGCTCGTCTGCGGCCGTCGAGGCCGCGAACACCGCGTCTGCCGCCTCGGCCCGCTCGACGCTCGCCGGCTCTCCGAGCGAGGGGCCGGCGCCGGCGATCGCGACGACGTCGCCGGCCACGTCGGGCAGCCGGTCCGGATCGAACGGCTCGGAGAGCGCGGCGAGGACGTCCCGTGCGTGCTCGTCGGCCCCGCGGTCGTAGCCGAACTCCCGACGGATCGCCTCGTAGACCGGCTCGAACTCCTCGAACTCCATGGTCGCCACTGGGGAGCTGGCCACAATAATACCGCGTTGTGGGCCGGGTGACCTCCGAAGTACCCCTACCCGGGAGGCCCCCCGGCTTCCATCCCTCCGTTTCCGTGGCTTCGGTATAAGTTTTCTCGTGGCGGACGACGCGCGTCAGACGCCGTCGTCGCGTACCCCCGACGGCCGGTCCGCGAACGCCGCACCGACGAGCGCTGCGTCGCGGGTCTCGGCGACGTCGTGGGTCCGGATCACGTGGGCGCCGCGCTCGACGGCCATGGCGGTCGCCGCCAGGCTCGCCGGCAGCCGCTCGTCGGTCCCCCGGTCGACAAGCTCGCCGAGGAAGTTCTTGCGGTTGATCGAGACCAGCATCGGCCGATCGAGCGCGCGAAACTCCCGGAGCCGGTCGAACGTCGTCCGGTCGTCGTCGGTCGTCTTCGCCTCGCTCCAGCCGCCGAAGGCGGGGTCGACGATCGTCTTCTCGGTGAGGCCGTTCTGTCCCAGCGCCTCGTAGACCATGTCGACGTAGTCGGCCTCGGCGGCCCACTCGGGGCCCTTCCGGGCGGCCCAGTCGACGGCCTCGACGGCGCCGGGCCGTTCGAGGTCCGGCGGGCTCGCCATCTTCGCGACCGCGACGTCGTGGTCTTCACAGACGACCGGCATCTCCGGATCCGCGAAGCCACAGATGTCGTTTACCATCTCGAACCCCGCGGCGAGTGCCGCCTCGGCCACCTCGGCGTAGCGGGTCTCGATCGAGAAGACGGCGTCGCCGGAGACGCTCTCGATCGTCTCGGCGGCGACGTGGAGCCGGCCGAGCTCCTCCTCGGCGCTCAACACCTCGAAGCGTTTGTTCGCCGACTCGAGGCCGACGTCGACGATGTCCGCGCCCTCGTCGATCAGCTCCTCGTCGACGTACCGGGCTGCCTCCCCCGGATCGTCGTAGACGCTCGGGTCGTACGGCGACTCCTCACTCACGTTCAACACGCCCATGATCCGCGGCGGGTAGCCGTCGCCGATCCCCAGGCCGGCGGCGTCGACGCTTTTCATGATCGCTCTGAGGGGAGGAGACAAAAATGGGACGCGGTTCCGGCGAACCGGGCGGGGGAGCTTCGTGCTCGCCTCCGGGCTGGCCGCGTCCTCTCCCGCCGACGGCTCGCCCTCCCGACCCGTCGAGACGGCCCGTCGTCCGGACGTAGACGACCGTGACGGTAGCTGTATACGCATATCAAACAAGCCTTACTATTTCAGAAAAATGGTCCATTGACGGTCGAAAACCGATTTTTCGGGCTTCCGGGTGTAGACAGAAAAGTTATGATTTCGGAACTGTTATGCTGGGGCGTGGGTATGGCTCCCTATGTTCGGAACGGAAACGCTCGGGGCTCCGACGTGGTGGATACTGGCAGTCGTCGTCGCGGTGGTGACGGGGGGTCTCCTCCTCGCCGGAAGGGGAGCCGACACCGGACGTGTCGACCGGTTCCGGCGGCCGATCGCCCTCCTGTTCGGGGTCGCGGTTCTGGTCGTCACGGCCGAGTACCTGCTGTGGGGGCTGTATCTGTCGATCGTCACCGAGATCGCTGGCGTCGCCGCGGCGTACCTCGTCTTCGGGTCGCTGGTCGTGATCGCCGCCGTGGCACTCCTCGACGGCTACCGAACCGACGACGGCGATCGCGTGACGCGACGGCGATGGCCCGTGTTCGTTGCCCTCCTGATCGTCGGCGGGGCGTTACTCCTCGCGTACGCGTACCTGGCCACGAGCGGCTGGCTGGTCATGTTCACGCTGTTTGCGGACGACCACCGGGCGGAGAACTTCGAACAGATGGATGGGCTGTTCCCGAGCGAAACTATCGAGGCTGGAGATGACCACTGGGAGTTAGCGCACGATGAGCAACCGCTCCCGGAGAGCTTCGTATACGGGGATGACAGCCACGACACCGACGAATTTTTGACGGCCCAAGAATCCACCGGGCTACTCGTTCTCCACCAGGGGGAGATCGTCCACGAATCGTACTACCGGGGCTACGACGAAACGTCGCAGGCGACCTCGTGGTCGGCCGGCAAATCCGTCACGTCGGCACTGGTGGGGATCGCGATCGAAGAGGGCCACATCGACAGCGTCGACGACCCAATCGTCACGTACGTCCCCGAACTGGAGGGCTCCGGCTACGATAACGCCACGATCGAAGACGCACTCACGATGTCCTCCGGGGTGGCTTTCGACGAACGCTACGACGAGTTCCTCACCGATCCGGTCGAGCTCAAAGTCAACGCGTACGCGTTCAACGAGTCGATGAGAGCCCAGATCGCCGAACTCGACAGCGACCGGCAGTCCGGCGAGTACAAAGAGTACGTGAGTGTCGATACGGCCGCACTCGGATTAGTCATCGAAGAAGCGACGGGTGAATCGCTGGCCTCCTATGCGGAAACGTGGCTCTGGCAACCCGCCGGCATGGAAGGTGATGCGTTCTGGACCGTCGATCACGCCGGGAGTGGGCTCGCGTACTGTTGTCTCAACGCACAGCTCCGAGACTATGCCCGTTTCGGTGAACTGTACAGGACGGGTGGCGTCGTGGATGGCGAGCGGGTCGTCTCCGAAGACTGGATCGAACGAAGTACGACGCCACAGCCGCCCCACGAAGAGCCACCGGACGCAGTCTTTGGCTTCGGCGACTACGAATACGGCTACCAGTGGTGGGTCCCGGAAGATGGCATCTACGAAGCACACGGCATTTACGGCCAGTACGTCTACGTCGACACGGAAAACGAGGTGGTGATCGCCCAGACGGCAACGAACGCGGCGTTCGTCGAGGACGATACGAAACGCTTCGCGTTGTTCCAAACGATCAGTGACGACGTGGCCGGACACTGACGCGGGAGACTCCCTCTCGGGCCGAGACAACGCCAGCGTTCGCCGGTCCCAGGCGTTGCACTCCGTCCGACACCAGTGTCGCACGGCCGTTCGGTGACGACCCCCAGCGAGTACGCACTCGGACGTGGTACTGTCCGGCTGTGAGCTCGTGAGCGCTCCACCGTAAACGACGGGAGGGCGCAGCGACGGACGTCAGCCAGCGATGACGACGCCGAAAAACGCTGTCAGTACGACGAGCAACACCACCACCGGCACGACCCTGAGCGCGACGTGACGAGCCGAAAGGAGTCGGGCCTTGTTCGACCAGTTGCGGACGGCGCTTCCGACCAGTACGGGGCCAAGTACGTCCCGGCGGCGAAGCGGCGTGGACGCCGTGAGTATCTCCTCGGTCCACTCGAAAAACGGCTGTAGATCCGGATCGTCGGCACGTTCACGACGCAGTTCGACACTCAACTCGACGTTGTAGCGGAACGCGACCTGTGTGATGTTCGCCGAGCCGACGATACAGCTCGGCTCCGGACCGTCTCGGATGTACAGCTTCGCGTGGAGTCCGCGCGAACGCTTGTACAGCCGGACCTGATCGTGCTCGTCGAGTGCCCAGAGGTCCCGGCTGATTCGAGGGGAGAACTGATCCGATGCGGGGCCAACGACCGCGATCAGTTCGTTCTCACGCGAACGTTCGAGAAACGAGACGATGTCGTCTCGAATCCCGAGGTAGCCCTGATACGTGAAGTAGCCGCTGACGAGGTAGACGGTACCGTTTCCGACGAAGAGGTCGGACAGCGCCTCTCGAAACCCACGATCCGAACCATTGGTACCCAACAGTCCGAGTGCGGGTGTCGCCTCGCCCATGACCCACACACAGCACCGAGGCTATTGAAATCCAGTTCACCCAGAACTGAACGTCAGCGATCCAGCTCGAGAACGATCGGGCGGTGGTCGGACAGCTGGACGTCGAGGACGTCACAGCGTTCGACCGCGAGGGAAGGTGAACAGAAGAACAGATCGAGGCTGCGCGAGCCGACCAACAGGTCGTCCAGCGGCCGCTCCGGAATCGTCTCGCCGGGGTTGCGCAGCTCGAGTCCGGTCGAGTCCGCGAACGCCGTCAGCATCCCGGCGTCGTCGAACGTGTTGAAATCGCCCGTCACAATCGCGCGTCGTCCGTTGGCACGCTCGGCGACGAGTCCGGCGAGCTGGCGAAGCTGACGGGCTCTGGTGCGCGCGCCGAGCGAGAGGTGGACGCTGAACAGGACCATCTCGGCTGTGAGCTCCATCTCGATCACGAGGCGTTTCCGTCCGGCCGAGAGGTAATGCGTCCGAGTCGGGCGATCCGATCGAGAGAGGATGGCGTTCCCGAGGTGGCCGAAAAACGGCATCGACGGAACGACGCCACCTTCGCCGTACTTGTTCGCGACCTCGCCGGCGTAGGAGAGTCCGCGCTGGCCGAGCGAGTCGACGAGTTTCCGGAACTGTCCGTCGGTCGCGGTTCGGTGTGAGCCCCGGTCGAGCTCGAGAAGTGAGACCACGTCGGGACGCTCGCGCTCGATGAGTGAGACGAGCCTGTCGAGCGTTCGGTGCTCGACGTCGGGGTCACCGAACAGCGCGCCGATGGGTGGCGGGACGTATCCCAAGCAGACGTTCTGGTAACCGAGCAGATAGCCAGCGTTCCACGAGAGAATTTTCATTGCGTCCCCGGAAGACGGTGCATCTCCGTTGGCCGAACTCCGTAGCTCTCCAGTATAGGCTTTCGCCTTTGGAAACCACAGGGAAAATTGTATTTCAGACGCTCCGAACGGAACGTCGCAGCTCGCTCGTACGTATCCCAAACGAGTGAGTACGCCGTCCGGGTCCCGACCACCGATCGGTCGTAGGGGTGGTGTGGCCGAAGCCGATACGGCTTCGACGGAGATCGACTCGAGACTGGCGTTCGGAGATCTCGTCGACGGAACACCGTCCGGACGACGGATCGGGGGCCGTCACGAGCGAGACGGCTCCGTTGGGCCGCTGGGACGTTCGACCCCGAGCATGGATCTCCTCGGTGACGCGACCTTCGAATCCACGGCTTCTATCGAGAGAAAACCTTTCGCCCTACTCGACGAAGGGTGTGTATGACGACGGTCCCACCCACGCCGGAAGACGTGCTGGAGAAGGTCGACACGCTCGGCCCGCCCAGCACGCCGGTGACGACGCCGGAGGTCGCCGAGGGGTTCGACTGTACCCAACGCACCATCTACAACAGACTCGAGACGCTCGCCGACGACGGTTCGTTACAGACGAAGAAAGTCGGAGCCAACAGCCGCGTGTGGTGGCGACCCGTCGACGACGTCCGACGGAACGGTGGCGCGTTTGGCCAGCGTGTTCCAGCCCCACTTCGAGAGGAGCACGCACCCTCCGATAGCGAGATGGCCGAGCGTATTCGCGAGTTCGAATGGGCTGAAACGCCACTGGGTCCGATTGACGGCTGGCCCGCCGAACTGCAGACCGCAGTCGCCATCATGCTCGGCACGAACGAGGCGATTGGTATCTACTGGGGGGACGAGCACACGCTCCTGTACAACGACGCGGCAATCGAACAGATTGGTGAGAAACACCCCGATGCGCTCAGTCAACCTGCCCGTAACGTGTTCCCGGAAGCCTGGGACGAACTCGGACCAATCCACGACAAGGTGATGGCGGGCGAGGGACCGGTTCAAAACGAAGAATACTATCTACCACTCGAACGCAGCGGGGAGTTAGAGGACATCTGGTGGGATGCGAGTTTCAATCCGATTCCGGGTGACGACGGCTCGGTCGGCGGGGTCCTCAACATCTCGTTTGACATTACCGACCGAGTACGGGCCGACCGTGAACTCCGCGAGCGCAAGCGGAAAGCCGAACAGCGTTACCGGACTGTTCTGGACTCGATGGACGAGGGATTTTTGCTGGCCGACGTGCTCTTCGACGAGGACGGCGAGCCTCTCGACGTCTTCTATCGGGATTCGAACCCGGCGGCGACCGAGATGGTCGGCGAGGAGTTCGAGGGCCGGTGGTTGACCGAGATCGACATGGCCTACGAGGACTACTGGTACGAGGTGTTCGGCCGCGTCGCCACCACGGGCGAGGGCGAGCGCCACGAACTGTACGCCGAGCCAGACGACATCTGGTACAACTTCTACGTCTTCAAACCAGAGGGGGTGGGACCCTACCGGGTGGCCGTTATTTTTGAGGACATCACCGAGCGCAGGGAGGCTGAGCGGAAACTGCGCGAGAGCGAGGAGCGATTCCGCGCCGTGGCGAACCTCGTGCCGAGTCTCCTGTGGAGCAACGATCCGGGTGAGTCAACGTTCTGGTACAATCAGCAATGGCTCGACTACACCGGCCAGACGATGGAGGACGCCGCTGACTACGGATGGCTTAAAGCTATTCATCCCGAAGACCGCGAGCAATCCCTCGAAAACTTCCAGAGTGCGGTCGACGCGGGCGAGCCGCTCCGGCAGGAGCACCGTATCCGGCGCCACGATGGGGAGTATCGCTGGTTCCTCGTCCAAGGGCGACCAGTTAGGAGCGGTGGAGAGATCATCCGCTGGTACGGCGCGGCAACCGACATTCACGACCAACGTAAGATGAGGGCGGCGCTCGAACGGCTCAACGACGCGAGCCAAGAACTGATCGACGCCAATCCGGAGACGGTCACCGACTCCGTGGCCGAACTCACCGTCGACGTCCTCGACGTCGAGTACGCGGCGCTCTGGCAGTACGACGCGCAGACGGGTGAGCTCGAACTCACGTCCGAACACGCGGCAACCGAGACGGACCTCGATGCCGTTCGATCCTCGGACGTGTCTCATGAGGACATCTGGGACGTGTTCATCAACGACGAGGTCGCCATCGAGAACGTACTCGACATCGCCGACGATGAGTCGTGGCCGTCCCGACTGGGGAGCCGAGCAATCGTTCCGTTAGGACGACACGGTGTCGCCGTTATCGGCGCTGCTCACACCGAGACGTTCGACGGACGGCTCGCCGACCTCGCGAAGATGGTCGCTACAACCGTCGAAGCCGCGTGGGACCGCGCCGAGAGCGAGGCACAACTGGAGGAGCAAAACGAGGAGCTGACCCGACTCGACCGACTCAACTCGCTCATCCGCGAGATCGATACGAGCCTCGTCGAAGCCGAGACGGTCGAGGCGATCGACGACACAGTCTGTGAGCGCTTGGTTGCCTCTCCACTCTACGAGTTCGCCTGGGTCGGCGAGTTCGACGCGACCGCCGACGCCGTCCGACCGCGGTCGTGGGCGGGTGTCGGGGCCAGCACCGTCGAGGAACTCGCCATCGCGAGCGACAGTCCAACCACCGTCCCGGATCCCTTCGTGACCGCGATACGGACCCACGAGATGCAGGTTATCGAGGATATCGCCACTGGCGCACGAAGCGGATCGTGGCGGGAAGTCGCACTCAAGCGAGGGGCACGTTCGTGTTTCAGTATCCCGCTCACCTACGACGAGGCCACCTACGGCGTGCTCGTCGTGTACGGTGGGTCACCCGCTCAGAGCGGGCATGTGGGCGTCCTCGCCGAGTTCGGCCGGACGATCGCTCACGCGATCAACGCCGTCGAAACCAGAGACTCGTTTCAGGCCGATAGCGTCGCCGAACTCACGCTTCGTTCGACGGCGGCGGACACACCACTGTGTCGTCTGGCACGAACTCTCGACAGTGAACTCGAATTCGAGGGGCTCGTTCCGGGAACTGACGACGTGTCGACCGTCTTCTTTCGCGTGCCGGGAACGGAACCCGAGAAGGTGGTGGCCGCCGGTGAGGACGTACTCGGGATCACGGACGTGACTCCCCTCACAGAGGGCGACGACGGCCCGCTGTTCAACGCACGGATGGGCGAGTCAACTCTCGCCGGTCTCATCCTCGAACGGAACGCGACGGTACGGTCGCTCCGAATCGATTCGGAAACTGCGACCGTCGTGGTCGACCTTCCGGGATCGGCGAGCGTCCGCACATTTGTCGAGGAGCTCACGCGGGAGGTTCCCGACCTCGAACTGCTCTCGCGGCGGACGCGAACGCGCGAACGGGAACCGACGCTCCGACGTGCCGTCCTCGACCGGCTGACGCCGCGTCAACAGGAGGTCTTACAGCTGGCGTACCGCAGCGGATACTTCGAACTGCCGCGGGTCCGGACGGGCGCAGAGCTGGCCGACGAGCTGGGCATCGTGCCGTCGACGTTCACCAAACACATCCGGGGTGCCGAACGCAACGTGCTCGAGGTGGTCCTCGCCGACGGACGGGAGCCGCGGGGTGAAGAGGTGAAATAGTTTCACCACGCTGTGTCTCGGGGCGAATTATTTCTACACACGTCATTTGCATCGTAGTGTCGAACGGGCTGTATGACCACCGACCGGCCCCGGAACGATTTCGGCGGGGCACTGGAGACGGACGTCCCGGCCACGACCGACAATCCGACGTCGCTCTCGGGGATGCTGGAGACACTGAGTCGCCGTCCGGAGCGCCGGACCCTCCTTTACCTGCTCCGGGAGGACGGGGCGGTTTCGGTCGAGGCCGTGACAGAAGCGGTGGCCGGGACGGGATCCTCGTCCGGCACGGGCACCGAAGGACGCGGGAAGACCGCAGGAAAACGATGAGTCGTGGCGTCTCGGCGGGCTCGGGCCTGGATTCGATGCTCGAGGTCCTCTCGAACACGTACCGTCGACGGGTGCTCGTCGCCTTGCTGGAGCACAATCCACAGGAGGACGACGACCCGCAGGTTCCCGACGAGGTCACCCTCGAAAACGAGGATTTGGAACGGCTGATGATCCAGATGCGTCACTCACACCTTCCGAAACTGGAGGAGTCGGGGTTCATCGAGTGGGACAGAGAGGGGAACACGATCCGGAAGGGTCCCCAGTTCGAGGAGATCCGGCCGTTACTGGAGCTGATAGCGGACCACGCCGACGAGCTGCCCAACGGTTGGCCCTGAGGACGACCCACACCGCGGGTGACTCTCGTCCCCGGAGCGTTCGGTCGAACACCGCCTCGGTAGCCGGCCGATCGTCCGACGCCCGAGCCGGCCGACCGACGGCCGTCCGTGCCCGGCGGCTCACAGCACTCTGCAGACGACGTCGACGAATAAGAGAGGAGTATAACGAGAGGTTAGGAACCAATGGCGGGAAGTCACTAACCGAATGTCGGTGTAGGATTCGAGGGAGACGATTCGAGCCCAGGCCGGGATTGTCTACTGATCGTGTGAGAGCCGTACCAAGATGACTGACTGTCCGAGTAGCAAGATCTACCAGGAGAGAGAACAGAGCTTACCAGTAGTTGGCAATACGGTTTCGTTATTCAGTATGTGGAGCGGGATCGGTTTCCGAGAAACCGGTTCAGTTCGCTAAATTCGTCGGGTGAGAGAATAACCTCGGTATCGAACCCGTCAAACCGTTCGAAGTCGTCGTCGATCGTCAGCACAGTGTTCACTCCTTCGTCGATTGCTATTCAAGAAGTACGCCGAAGAACTCACTGAAATCGTTGCTTCGGAGGGTATGAGCGTTTGGACATTTTGGAACAGTCTGTTTAAAGAGGAGACCCCAAGCAGATAGCATGATCCAGAACAAATAAGAGATATTTTTGAAGAGAAGGGTGGGAAAGGAGAATTTAAACGAATCAGGATTGGGTGGGAAGTTGATATGGAGAGAACACCCGATGGTATGATTCAAGACGCAGCAAGGAAGATAGAACGACTCCACGAGATATTCTATGACGGAGTGAAACAACGGAGATCATACGAGCAACCCATACACCTTTGATTACCTATTCCTAATAGGAATTGTATGCCCAATAGGAATGGATCGACGACGGTCGAACTCGAGTATCCGTTTCCCGAGAAACGGATATTCCGATACCAGGCGATGCAAGACGTTCTTTCGGTCGTCGTTGATCAGCCGTACTCCGAGTTTACGATCAGCGAACTCGCGACGTTGATCGATGGTAACCAGGCGACCGTCTCCAAGGCCGTCAAACTGCTTTCATCAGCCGGCGTCGTCGAAACACGCAAGCAGGGGCGAAACCAGTACGTCGGGATCAACCGCGACCGGCTAAACAAACCCGACCCGGTTCTCTCTATTCCACAGTCCGAGTTCCACGAACCGGTTCAGGTATTTCTCAACCAACTCGAGGAAGAAGTCGACCAATTAGTTGGCGTCGTTCTCTTCGGGAGCGTCGCCCGAGGAGAAGCAGACCGAGCCAGCGACATTGATCTCCTTATCATAGTCGAGGAAGACAAAACGTCAGCCCGGCGTGCCGTCCAGTCGATCGTTTGCGAGCTCCAGGAGACGAAGTTCGACGGGAACCGGTACGCGTTCCAACCGTTGGTCGAGTCCGTCGAGAGCGCCCGCAGAATCGGTGACCGACTCCGAGAGCAGTTCGACGACGGGATCACGTTGGTCGGGTCGGACCAACTCACGGAGATCAGAAAGGAGGTGTACGCCGATGGTGAGTAACGACATCCGGGACGATCTGGCGGCCGCCGAACGAACGTTCGAGGAGTCTCCCGAGACGATCGAGGACGGACTCGACGTCGACGACCCGGAACTGGTCCAACTTCGCCGGGCGTGCCGGCTCCTCGCAGCCGGGTCGTACCTCCTCGAGCGGGGGTACTACACGGTCGTGATTGAATCGTCGTTCGTCGCGATCGAGCGCACTATCCAGTTCCGGCTCATTCACGACGGGGCGATGGCACCCGAGGAGATCATCAGTAGTCACCGGCGACTCTACCAGCGAGGTGCCCAGGCCGGGCTCTACGACGATCGGTTCGGTGCGGAACTCGCCGACCTGTGGAACCAGAACCGGACGAAGACGTACTACCGACTCGGGATCGCGACCGAGGAGCAAGCCGAGGCGATGCACCGATTCGCCACCAACTTCCACCAACATCTCGTCTCGACGAGCCGGGTGAAGCACGAGTGCATCTGTGAACGATAATCCAGGGGAGATCCGTCGGAACTTGAGCCGGGTAGTGAGACCCGGCGACCCGAGTCTCGATGACCGGCTCGAGATTAAGACGTCACCAATCCGCTTTTCTAAACTCAATCGACCCGAGTCGAAGGACCCGGGTCGCGAAAACCCGGTTGCCGGATAAAACGTTAATCTGAGCCGACTGAAATGTCTGAATTTGATTCACAAAATGCCACGGACTCAAAGCCATGGAACCGGACGTGATTACTCTGATAATTTACTGGCACGACCGACCAATTATCGAGGGTAAATGGATAATGATCTCACGTCTTCCTGCTTCCATGGCCGCTCCGGCCATCTTGGATCGGATAAAAATATGCACTCGCCCGACTGAATCGTCATCATCGTCGGGAAAGCCGTCAAAATTCGATGGATGTAACGCAGTGGTTCAGACGAAACGAGAAACCGACCGTGAGCGACGGCTGACCCGACTTCAAATATTTCTGATCGGATTTACTTTTCCCGTTGCATCGGTTTCATGATCTATGAGCATAGACATTTAGAGTATGATGACCGATTTCGCCCTGACGCGTGACGTTTCTCTTGGAGAGACCTTCACCCAAGAAGAAGTTGAAGACCTATTCGGGACCAATTTTGGTTACCAATTCCGAGGGATTACATACCGCCATCCAGACGAAGGTAAGTACGTGATCTTGCTTTCAAACGAGGGAGAGATCTACGACGACGATATTACGTCAGGTGCGGAATTTACCTACGAAGGTGAGGGAGATCCTGATAAAGGCGATCAAGAGGAAACGACAGCTAACAAGGCACTCATTGACGCGATCTCCGATCCTATCCCGATTTATTTATTCACGAGCGTTGAGGGTATCGATGAATATGAGTATCGCGGCCTCGTTGAAGTAGATGATTATCGATATGTAGACAACGGGGAGCGGATGGTATATAGATTTGATATGAGGCGTCTGGGTATCCCTAGTTGGAAGGAATATCTCGAAGCCGAAGCGAGTATAGAGGAGGATTGTCAAGGAGTTCCCACGCTGGAAGAAGAAGCAGCTTATACCCGTTCTCAGTCTCGCGTTCGGTCGTCTATTTTCTCACGAAAGGTAAAAGAGAATTATGACTACGCCTGTGCTGTATGTGGGAAGAGCCGGTTTTCTCCTATCGGCACCCCCGAGGTAGAGGCCGCTCACATCTATCCAAAGTCTGAAAACGGAAAAGACGAGCCACGGAATGGAATCGCGTTATGCCGGTTTCACCATTGGGCATTCGATGCTGGATGGTTTAGCATCACTGAGGATATGGAAATCATAGTCAAAACGGAGGCGGATTACAATATCCCTGAGCAGCTCGAATCATTTGTAGGACAGTCGATCCAAGCACCAAATGATTCTGATTTAGCCCCGCATCCGGTATATCTCGCCGGCCATCGACAACTGCATAATTTCGATTAAAACCACGATGACTGTCTCTGAAGGGCAAAGAGAGGAGTTTCAATCACGGTTGCTAGCATGGGCAGACAAGAATCTTCGGGACTTCCCATGGCGCAAGAACGTCACCCCGTATCAGCACCTTGTTGCTGAAGTTCTTTTACAGCAGACGCTTGCATCGAAAGTCGAACCTATCTATGAGGAGTTTCTTGAACGATATCCAAATCTCTCTGACTTAGTGAATGTCCAGCCGGGCGTGCTTGCAGAACTCCTTGATCCATTGGGTTTCCAAAATATTCGCGCTGAAGCGCTCGTAGACAATGCGGAACGGATTGACAAACACGGAATGCCAACAGACGCGGAGGAACTAAGCGATCTCCGGTACGTTGGTGATTATGGGGTCAATGCAACACTATGTTTTGGATATGGTGAACGACGACCTATTGTTGACGTGAACGTTATCCGTACCTATAATCGTGCATTTGGCCTAGACTTCGAAAACGCTCAAGATGATTGTGCCTGGGAGTTCGCCGAGCGTATGCTGCCCGAAGAAAATTATCGCCGCTACAACCTTGCGCTTCTCGACTTTGGAGCTTTGGTATGTACTTCAGGGACCCCCAACTGTGAACAGTGCTTTTTCAATGACTTGTGTGTTTACTATCAACTAAATCATTGATAATATAAATTAATTGGGGCAATGGCGACCATATCTGGTCTATACGACGACTCATTCATGAGCTAGGTTGGGGACTACTGACAAACTCTTGTTCAAAGTGACAGCGAACATCCGATAGATTTAGACGTCGTGAATTAGAGGTACTCAATATGAGTCGTGGAGTTGTTGTCGATCTATTCTGCGGAGCAGGAGGCGCCTCTCTTGGGTTCGTTCAGGCGGGCTACACAGTCGTTGGGGCCGTAGATATCGACGACGAAGCATTGGAAACCTACGAGCGGAACCTCTGCGATAGCGACCTCGATAAGTATCCTGGCGAGGTTACGTTTGACTCTCCTCTCAAGGGCAATCTAAACGCCAACGACGACGATCACGTCACCTTCGACGACATACGGAACGAATTCGATTTGGAACCTGGTGAGGTCGACGTCATTGCTGGGTGCCCCCCCTGCCAGAATTTTAGCAAGCTTAGAGATACAACCCCATGGCCGGAAGACGAACCAAAAGACGAGCTGCTTCAGTCTTACGTAGAGTTAATTCGGGCAGAAAAACCCAACGCAGTCTTCTTCGAAAACGTCCCAGGAATAACCAACAAGGGTGACGGAGAGACGACCTACTCGCAGTGGTTCAAAGATCAGATGAGAGGGATGGCTCGCGACGACGATCCCGAAGAGAAAGGATACGGCATCAATCTGAAAGTCGTTAACGCAGCGGATTATGGAATCCCCCAGCGAAGGAAACGGACAATTGGAATCTGTATATACGGCGCTTCTGATTCGGACATCGAGTTCCCCCCAGAAACGCACGCTAGAGACCCCGACGATCAGTCGAAAGAAAAGTGGGTCACCGTGGGCGACGTGCTCCAGAAAGAATACGAAGAAGGGCGACTGAAGCAAGATTTAAACCTCGGCCAGAAGCAGGTCGACATCGACGGGTATCCAGACGACCCTGCCCATCGGTCTCGTCGACACCGAAGCAACACGGTGGAGACGATGAAGGCGATACGGAAACATGGCGACAGCTGGAAGGATCTACGAGGGACAGAAGACGAAGAATACATTCGCGAATGCCACGAGGACCTCGACGCGGAAGCGGGTGCAGCTTACGGGATCATGGATTGGGAGTCTCCTGCACCAACGCTCACAACGCGGTGTACTAATTTCAGCTCAGGTCGTTTCACCCATCCCGAAGAAAACCGCACGATTACGTTTCGCGAAGCAGCCCTCTTGATGACGTTCCCTCTTGATTTTGAACTGCCAAATAAGAACAGCGCCGCAGAGCGAGTAATTGGAAACGCCGTTCCGCCTCAACTCGTGAAGAGCATCGTAGGCGAGTTAGACCTGGCGGAAAGGAAACCTCCAAAAATCGCTTGAATTAGACGACGATCTCGTCGAGCCTGTACCTGATCGGCTGTAGGTCAGACACCGGATGAAGCCTCGGATTATTAGCTAGTTCGTTCTGCATCAAATGATTGTGTTCTTGATAACCAGGTCGAGTAGATCATCTTCCCGGGAAAGTCATCCGAAGATATAAGATCTCCAACTGAACACATATATGGCATTGCAGAGAAAACGTCGAGATCTCGGGTAGGGAACATGATGGGTGTAACGCTGGGAGAAGCCCCGTACGAACTCCCTCCGACAGAAGAGGTCTACTCTCTGTTAGTCCGTACTGCAATTCGAGAAGAACGCGATCTCTGTCTGATTCCGGCTACTCTCCGTCAGGAATACTTGGACAGGCACGCTCTCGAAGGTCTCTACGAAATGATGGGGATGGATCGCCGTGCGATCATGATTATGTCCAGAAATAGTGACGTGCGTGATCGCTACGAGAAGATGGTCGGTCCCTTCCAATTTTCGACGGGAAGGTGGCCTCTCTCGTCGGTCAAGTCTGACGGCTCGTTGGTGCCGAAGACTCAACACTACGTTACTGAAGATGCACCCCCTGCCGTCATCTATGCAAAGTGGGCAACTAGGTTGCCGAACCCAGAGCACGCCCAGACAATTCAAGCGGTCCTCTACGACGAGAACGTTGGGTTTGACGAGGAACGCTTCGAGGAATTCGAACGATGGCGGACCGCTGCTGGCATTCCCACCGTGGTCTATTACATCCGGAATCCGCTTGGCGATACGTACGATCGTATCAAAGACGAGGTCGATTCGACGTGGGTGTGGACCAAGTCCCGCCTTCGGGAAGTCTGGGGGTGGGCTGAAGACGGAGGCCCCTCCTTCCAGTCGCTGGTCGACTCAGATACGGTCCCGTCATGTACAGTCAGAGAAGCACAATTACTCAAGCACAAGATAGCCGAGCAGACTTACGAACCGCACGTCTGCAACACAGGCCCCGTCGCTGAACAATTCGATCGCGTGTGGTCGTCGTACGAGGACTTCCAAACGGTAGTGAACAAGATCGACGAGTCGGAGCTAAAGAAAGCCAAATTCTATCTCCGAGACACGATTTCCCGGTTCTCCCGATTAGTCGCCCTCCTCGAACAGAGCAACATCTATCGGGCAACCCACGGAAAGGCGACAACGTTGTCGGGGCGAATTGGGGCACTCCGACAAATGAAATCCGATCTAACTGGCGATGCACAGGCCGGAGAGGTCGCTCTCCAGCAAGCCATCTATGAACTAGAGGATCTGGCCGAACTCCTGAACGACCCGGACAATCAGGCCTGGAAGCGTGGCGCAGTTCTGTCTGCCATGCTTCAAGTGACGGATAACGACGAGCAACTTCTCGTCGTCGCCCCTGATGAACCGGAGGCTAAGGCGCTTGAAGCAGACCTATATGTCAACCGTCGAAAATTCTGGGTCGAAGCAGAAGAGCAAGTGACCATCTGCACACCGAATACGATTAACGTCAAGTCGCCAGCAGACCACTTGCTTCTCTATGGACCGCCTCAATACGAGGATCGGTGGGTACTCCGATCACCGCACGGAGCCAACGTTAGCGTCCTAGCCTATCCGCACGAACTCGGGTTATTGTTCTCTCAGGCTAGTAGTCTTAATCGCGCCGTCGACGCGGCTACTCCTCGACAAATACCCCCGGAAGGTTCAGAAACGACTGGACGTATCCTTGCGAGTGCTGCTGAAGACCTCCCAAAAACGCCACTTTCGGATGAGGGAGACGGTGACAACCCCCCGACCGTTGCGCCTCTCGACCTCGATGGCGTCCAGATCCGCGTTCCAGATGCAGACTCTGTCGAAAAGGGTGAAGTTTCCAGGTCGAAGACGTTCAAAAGTAACGAACAAACCGAGCAGAACAAGCGAGATCGACTCAACAGCCTAATTGAACGAAGCTTATCCAAGTTCGACGAAGTGAGTGGGGGTTATACCCCGAACAGCAGCGGTAGCAACGAAACATCCACCTCACAGTCTGAATGGGAACGCCGCGATGTCGAGGGTTGTATCGAATTGGTGGGGCAAGACGGCTACCGGATGGCGAATAAGCCCGATAAGACGGTCGAAGTCGTTCGCTTAGACGCCGAGGTACGCGTGAGTAAGGAGCTGTCGAAAGTGAAGATAGGCGAAATCGTCGTTAGCGTTCGAGACCGGATGGAGATCCGCTCCCACGTCGAACGGCAACTCTTCGATATGGGGAAAGCAGAGGTGGTCGTGAAAGCGAACAAGTGGAAGGATCATCTCGCACGTGAAATTGAGCGGCGTGAGGACACCTTCGAGGAATTCAAGCAGCGGATTGAGCAGACCGAAATTGAGCCGAAAGGGGACGGCGCGTACCGAGATTGGTACCATGGAACGATCACAATGCCAAAGGCACGAGATTCCCTCTATTATATCACCGAGGCATACGATCTCGACGAGGTTCAAGAAGAGTTGGAAGTGTGTTGGGCCGCAAACCGGACGATTCGCCGGGTGAAAAATACTCTCATCAAGAAGTGGCTCGACCAAGCACAAGCCGACCTTCTATCTAAAACAATAGAGAGCGACGACCTCATCAAGAATGATTTCGACCTCGACATCCGCCTATCCGACTTCGAAAAAGTGGACGATGAGGGAGAAGACCTAGTACTAATTCATCAGATAAAGGAAGTCAGACGCGACGTCACTGTGCCCCACAGTTATCTGGGTACTTGGCGCCCACCGTAAACAACGTGCCATCTAACTCCTGAGGGGCAACGATACTCGATGTCTGTCAATTTGGTGCCATCCTCCCGTCGCATACGTTTAAGTCGGTTCAACTAATTGACTACGTATTCACATGTCACGCGACGTTCCAGGACGTGACGCGCCAAGGTATACGCGGCCGCCGAACGACGCCTACGAATCGGATTCAAATGTAGAATACGTCCGCCGTCAGCTCGTGAACAACGTCCTGACTGCGGATCTCGAAGACCGAATCACTGGCCGAGGAGAGCAACACGAGGTCTTATACGGAGCTCGTCCACAAGATCAGTTCTTCGCCGGTGCGCTACCTTCGCAATTCAAATACCGAGAAGCAAAAGCGAACGAGGAATCCTACGGAAACGTTGCTAAGCAGGTTTCTCCGTTCAAAGTCGGAGTTACGTTCCGGCTTCCCCGCCACATTTCTGACGACGTAGAGCTCACTGTCCAACCGGACGCATTCGCTTTTCAAAGGCAACTCCCGACGTTCGAGGAACAGAAGCGCGAGCACAACGACAACACCGACGCTTCAGTTCTCGATCAAGATCGGGAAATCTCAGACGAGTCCGATTCTGATTCTAACGCCGACGGTTCACAGGGAACGACGGATCTCTTGCGAACGTACAAACGACTAGACCCGGAATGGTCGCCGACATCCGTCACAGGTGAGGAAATTAACGAACAGATGGGACGTGATGGGCCGCTCACTCTGGATTTGGACCTTTCAACGCTCTACGAGAAGGCGTATGCCGTCGATCGCCGATTCCGTGAACGCACAGAGGGGGTGAGCGAAAATGAAGCGTCGATGCTCACAGACGAGGCTCTATCGTCCGAAACCGAGTTCGAGGACCATATATCAACTGCGTATGACGGCCCAGAACTCCCGCCGCTATGGGACGCTCGGCTGGAACTCGACGTTAGAGCTGACGACGACGACGAGTTCCTGTTGCTCACGGCCCGGCTGATCAATACGCACGGTGAGGAGTACGACCCTGACGACGAGGAATACCAAGAACAGAACGATCCGGGTTACGAAGACTGGCGTTCGACCTTCTTCGATGTCGAAGTTGCGGTTACCGTTGACGGGGCCCCTCTGAAGGTATTCGAATCAAACGAAATTGAAGACAAATACCAGTACGACGGTCGCATCTTCGCTGTCGGCGAAAACGCGGCAACGGAACCGATATTTCCAGTCCACACCGACGAGAGCAGGCCTAATCGTGAACTGTACAGTAAACAGCCAGCGAGCGACGACCCAATCGGTGCTCGAACGGAGATGGTTCCGATGTACGAACAATCGCGCTACCTATCTCGGAATCCCGACGACATCGCAGCCCCCATGCACGTTCTCGCTGGTGATGAAGGCGATGGGGCCCTGTTCGACTGCTTAGAAGCGCTCGCAGCGGGCATGGAAGACGCCGTAGCTGACTACCGGGAGATTAAGTCCGAGATAGTTTCTGGAAAGTCAAGTGAAGCGGCGACGGAATTCGACGAAGCAGTCGCTGGATTTGAGACCGAACACGAGCGGGTATTGGCCGGGATAGAGTGTCTGAAGCAGGATCCCCGAGCGCTGCGTGCGTTCAAATACATGAACAAGTCGTTTCACGAGATGGGCTTCGATAAGTGGCGCACCTTCCAAATCGTCTTTATTCTCATGACTATTCCGGATATGCTCAAACAAGCTGACGAAGCCGGATCGGAGGTGAGCGTCTCCTGGGACGACGAAATACTCAGTACCCAGTTGAACGTCGCTGACGTCGTCTATTTCCCGACTGGCGGCGGGAAAACGGAAGCGTACCTGGGACTCGTGACGTTCACTGCGTTTCACGACCGGATGCGCGGAAAGACTCACGGAATGACCGCCTTCACGAAGTTCCCACTTCGGTTTCTGAGTTTGCAGCAGCTCCAGCGGATCGCAAATGTCCTTGCCAAGGCAGAAAAGATCCGCCGTCGGGAAGGGCTAGGCGGCGATGAGTTCTCAGTCGGATACTTAGTCGGTTCCGGCAACACCCCCAACACGCTCCGGGCTGGCAAATACACGAACAACATCCGGAAAGCGCAGGAGGACGAAGAATTCCAGAAGTCGGTCAAGTACGTCAATACGTGCCCGTTCTGCGGCGAGAAGGAGGTATCTATAGACGGGGACCTCGAGCGGGGTCGCATCATACACCAGTGTGAGAATCCGGACTGTGAGGAGGTCAAACGAAACGGCGGAGAGCCAGCCTCGCTTCCAGTCTACGTTACTGACAGAGAGATATACCGCTATACGCCGACGTTCGTAGTCTCGACTATCGACAAGATTTCCATCGTCGGCATGCAACGTCGGATGCGAGCTGTTCTCTTCGGACGAACGTCTCTTAAGTGCGCTAAACACGGGTACTCCGGCGAGAGTCGATGTATCGCTGACACTGGTATTTTAAACGAGGCTGGCCAATGCGACGAGGATGATTGGGAAGAGGTCGAGCCCGTTGATCCACCTAGCCTTCTCATTCAAGACGAGCTACACCTCCTCCGCGAAGAATTCGGTTCATTTGACTCACACTACGAAACGCTCATTCAGCAGCTGAATCGTGCGTTTTCAGGCGACACGTGGCACACGAAAATCGTCGCTGCGACGGCAACTATCAAGGGCGCTGAACAGCAGGTAGAAGCGCTCTACATGAAAGACACGAACGTATTCCCGTCACCCAGTCCACGGTTGAAGCAATCGTTCTACGCGTACGCTCATCCGACGCGCATTCAACGACGGATGCTCGGGGCGCTTCCACGGACGCTCTCTCGAACCTACGCGATCGAAAAAATCCACGAAGAGTACGCGCGTGCAATTCAGGAGTACCGTGCCGCGCCAGAAACCCTCTACAACGCGCTGGCTCAGGTCGCTGACGACTACACGATAGACCAGGCTGAACTGCCTTCAGATCCTGCCTTGTACGAACCGATTCTGGACGACATCCTCGACGACTACGAAACGCAGGTCTCCTACCACTATTCACGCGACAACACCGATCTGATGAAACGGGTTCTCCGGACAATGATCAACGTCCACCTCTCTGACGATGGTGAGCCGTACTACCCATTGAACGGACAACTCATGACTGGTCAAACGCCACTCGAGGACGTCAGTTCTGTCTTAGAAATCCTCGAAAATCTCGATGAGCTGGATAGTCCAGCAGACGCAGTTCACATGCTCATCGCGACCTCGATGATCAGTCACGGAGTGGACGTCGATGCGTTGGACTTCATCGGCTTCTTCGGGCTTCCACGTAACACGGCCGAATACATTCAGTCGTATTCGCGCGTGGGTCGCAAGTGGCCAGGGACTGTGTTCCTACTCTTTGACCCGATGCGGACCCGCGATCGATCCTACTACCGCCACTTCCAGTATCATCAGGAGTATCAGGACCTCTTAGTCGAAGCGACGCCCCTAGAGAGATGGGCAGAGTACGCAATCAAGTGTACGATGCCCGGGATCGTCTGCTCAATGTTGATCCAATACTACGACGAAATCCTCGCCGGCAAAACTAGCATCCGGTTGTACGACGGGGAGGGAGTTCAACAAGCCGTCACTAACGGCCATCTCAAATACGACGAAGTGCTTTCGATGGTTCGCTCTGCCTATGGCGTGGATGGGCAGCCTTCGGAGGACTCGGAAAGCTCGCGGACCGGCGTCGAACTCTACCGCCGACAGATCAACGCTAGATTCGACGATATATGGGACGCATTGATCGACCCAAACAACCTCATCGAGCGACAACGCGCGAGAAATCCGGACACGGACGAATCGAACTTCCTGACTGACGTCCTCAAACGGGGCGACCAACGGACCCCGATGCGTAACCTTCGCGACATTGACGATCAACTATCTATCGGTCCAGATACAGACACGTCACTCATCATCAACGGGTACCGCGGATGAATACACGCAACCGAACGCAGACAGCGCTAACGCAGCATAAGACGACTCGACAAATTATGATCCAGATTCGACCACGACACCGAGGTGAACGGCGATGACAGACGACGAACTCGTCATGGAACGAGGGCGGGCGCAAGTGATGTATTCCTACGGAGAGGGAAACGTCGTCGACATGGGGGATTTGGGGGTTACTGCTGAAGTGCGACCTTGGCGCAACTCTTACGAGATCGACGACATCGACAAAGAACGGATAGTAACCGAAGTACAGAACCGCGCAAGAAGACATTTGAACCGAACCACAGGGAAAGTTTGGGAGAAACTCACTGTCGACAATGTCGATATTTATCAGCCATTCAGAGGCATAGAAACCCGTCTCTTTCCGACGGTGTTCTACTGTGAAGACTGTAAGAAGGTACACAGTAGCGACCGGGCTAACCCACAAATGCTCCCAGACGATGGGAAGTGTACGGCCTGTGACGGACAGTTGGCCCAATTGGCGTTCGTCAACGTCTGTCGGTGCGGTGAACTTAAAGATCCGAGTCCAGCACGTGGGTGTCATAAGGATGGTCACGGTTACTCGAACTACCGCTTGCAAAAAACATCGAGTGGCCCAGCAACGTGGCGGTTCAGGTGTCAAGTCAACGGATGCGGGGAATCGATGGGGGGAATGGCGAAATCGTGCCCTGTATGTAACGAAATGAGTGGTCCGCTGCCAACAGCATCCTCACAAATTTACTATGCGCAGCGGTTCGTTCGTGCCAACATTCCATTTGTGGACGTAGAACCCGGTGAAATCCCCCCAGATAAGCAATGGGCGCGTGTGCTCGCTGCGGTGTACCTTGGCTATCAGGATCTGGAGGATATGACGATCGAGGAACTGGCGACAGAAGAAGGAAAAATGAGCCAGTTTGACGAGATGGTAGAGTCTGGCGAAGATCCGGAAACGGTTAAACGAATTTTGGAGGGAATGGGTATTTCGCTCGAGGGTAGAGAATTGGCGCTACAGGAAACTCAGCATCTTACCCCCGTCGATGCCGACCCCGGTGTGGAACCAGATGAGGCGGTCCGTCAGCTCGCTTGGTCGAATACCGCTCATGCGCTATTTACATTAATGCGTTCGACGGAGGGTTATGATGGCGACCAAGATAAAATCCAGGATCTCGATTACCCAATCCCAACTCAATTAGATGATCTTCTCTCGCGACCTGACTTCCGACAAGATCATCCGCAGAGTTCACGGTATCGCGATCAACTTAATGCGACCCACATCCGTCGGAGCTGGGTCGTCGATCAATTCCCGTTGTTGAACGTTCTGTACGGGTACAGTCGAGGCGATCCAGAGCCAAAAAAGACCGATCTGAACCGATTTACCCATCCCCGAGGGAAGAGCGCCATCCCCGTATTCGCAGATCGATCGCCATCCGAGGCGATCGTGCTAGAGGTGGATCGCAAAGCGATCGTCAACTGGCTGGTGGCAAATGGAATTCTTCACGAAGATGCAGACGACGAGAGCCGGCGAGCGGTTCCAGATGTCGACGACGAACAGGCGCTGCAAGAGTGGTTCCTTACGAACGTCGCGACCACAGAAATCGAGAATCCGTTCGACGACATCGAAGACGAAATCACTGACGCGATCTACACCCTTCTTCACTCGATGAGCCACTGCCTGCTCGCCCGAGCAGGCGAACAGTGTGGCCTCGCGACCGACACGCTCGGTGAACGAATCTTCCCGAACGTCCCGGCCATCGTCATCTACGCTGCGACGACTGAATCGTTCTCGCTCGGAAGCATGTCGACGCTGTTCAAGACGCGACTTCACCCCTGGCTATCGCAAGCTCGCGAACTAGCGAGCGACTGCCTTCTCGATCCGGCGTGTGCAGAAGATTCAGAGGGTGCAGCCTGCGATGCCTGTATCCACATCTCGGAAACCTCGTGTGAGTATTTCAACCACGCGCTCGATCGTAGGTTGTTGGAAGGCGGTGACGGCATCGTCGGGTTCTGGACGCGCGCGATTTCTAACGGAATGGGTACCGTCGGGGGAGCCGAACAGGACGCGACGAGCCCAACAAACGACGTATAGCAACAGCAAAAGTAGTCTTCCTTACGATGGAATCCAATCTCCCGCTGTTTGATGGAACGCCGATCTGCTCCGACTTCACAGCGGCAGCCATCATCAGCGAACCAGACCGCCTGCACCGCCTCCGAATCGGTCTCGCAATTCTCGGAAGTAGCATAAAGTCTGACGCAGAAGATTCCTCTGACGTCCGATCAGCAGAGGTCGTGGACGTTCCAGGCCTTTCTGTACCAGTCAGGAATCGGTCGTATTCTTTCACCCGATCCCAATTGAATGCCGTACTCGCGGCTGTTGACGAGGGGCTTACCCCACGAGAGTTCAACGCGGTCGCCTCCGCACTTTGCAACGCTAATTTCGCCTACGAAAAACCGAGCAGTCAGGGATATGCTAATTACGCAATCCAAGTGATATCTCCTCTGGGGGCCCTACGAATCATCGACCAATTGCTCATTGCGAGCATAAGTGCTCCCGACATGAAGGCGGGTATCAGTGCCGACTCTTCGTCTGCTGAGTTAGTCGCAACCCTACCCACGGACGTTCAATCGAAACTCCCCAATTCAGTCCGTCCAATACGCATCTCTATCCGTCGCTACTTAGCCGAGGCGACGGATACCGTCCGAATCGCGAATCCCTATTTCGACGATACGGAACACGTATTGAACGATCTGGCGGCTCTTCCTCGTCGCGGCGTGGACCTGAAGTTGGTGACGCGGGAAGTCGATACAGACGACCCGAACCAATCAGCCGTCGACGCGATTGAAGAAATCACTGGACAGCTCTCGGACGACGAGCGGAAGCACCTCTTCGTACGCGACTTCTACGATACTAATAGGTATGACAAGCAGATTGGGGCCACACATGCGAAAGCGGTCATTATCGACGAGCAAGTAGCGTATTTGGGCAGCGCAAATCTCACTCGGCTATCGTTGACTGGCAATTTTGAGTTAGGCGTATTGCTGCGTGGTGAATTGGTCGCCGACCTCGTAGCCGTGTACGATGCCATGTTCGACTATGCTCGGCCGATTTCAGCTTAATGTTTATCACATCTTCTGAAGTACAACACGAGGCGCATACTGTGCATGGGGGTCTCTCCAAAGAAACAAATCAAGTATATATGAAAATCCGATGGTTATTGGATTGCTGATCAAACAACGACGGGTCCAAATGTTCGGACTAGGTTCGGGACCTAAAGTCAGAGAATCTCTTCTTCGTACCGATCCCACTGGTCCAGGTCGTCTAAAAGATGTTGCTCTGCCTTCCGAGCAAAATTTCGAATGGCAATCGGAAGATCATTATTGTCCTGCCAATCGCGGACGGTGGCGAGTTCACGCCGATGAAGATTGTTACTCATCACGCGTGCAGTACCCATTGGACTGCTAGAGATGGCACATAATACATTTCGCTGAATCGCCTCTGCTTGTCGGAGGTTATCAATGCCATCTTCCATCACGGTGAGAAGCAAGTTTTCAATCGGATCAGTGAGTTCGAAAAGCTGGCAGTACCAGATGATACGGAGCAACTGGTCCTCTGAACAGTCGGAGATCTGATCAGCAAGTAGCGGCGCAACATCGCCGACCGGAACGGTGTGGAACAGGCGAGCGTAAACTGAGGGTGTGTATTCATCGGTATTCAGAACGAGACTGCTGATCATCTGTACCGCAGCATCGTAGTCCTCACTCTCCCGCATCCGGTCCGTATCCACATCCAGGTGAAGCGGTAAGAGATCATTCCGGACGTTCGATTGGTCTACGCGTATGATGCAAAACTCCACGAAGTCCAGCGGACGGCGTTCAGCGAACTCCTCCATCAATTGTTGCAATTGGTACGGTTCGTTTAGTCGATCGAACGCTACGACATAGTCCATAATCTCGTCGAATACCGTGTTCTCTACTGCGGCCAGGTTCCCCTTTCGGTGCGGCAGTGCGTTAAGCAACTGATCCAATAGTCGAGGTGTAACTGATTCCGTTTCGTGTAGCAGGAGGAGAAACATCTCCTCTGCCCAGCTCTGATCTTCCTTCCATTGCCCACGAAGCACCGACGAAAGGCACATGACAATTTCCTCTGTGTACTGGTCCGTTTCAGATATTATACGCTCAAATTCGGATACCGCGAAGTCGCGGTCTGAATTGATGAATACCCGAAGCCCCGCACAAGCCAAGTCGTATGTGTCGGTTTCGATAAATTCTGTGACTAGTTCTCTCCCTGTGTCTGGATTACCCACACAGATACCGACAACAACCTGTTCCCGGTAGTGGTCAAGGGCAACAGGGTTCTCTTCAAGCAACTCGATACCAGCCTCGGGCTGTTCCTCCCCGAGCAGTTTAAAGAACCGCTTGAAAGAAGTATCCGGCGAGTGCTCCACTACGTTAATGAACGCGTCGAACTGTTGCTCCCACGGCGGTTCCATATCACGGATGAACGCCCGCATCTCCTCCTCGATCTCGTCCCAGTCTAGTTCACGGGGATCCATATGCACCAAGAGCGGGTACCAATCGTGGTCGAACAGTGCCTCTTCCAATCGGCTTCCCAATTCCTCAATGCCGAGGTCACCTCCTTCAGCGTAATCGACTAAGCGGTGGAATTCTGAAAGACAATTCAGATCCTCCTCATTATCGACATGCTCAATCGCGAACTCGTAGATGCGGGCAAGTTCGTCTCGATTAAACACTACGTCTTGGCTTCCGTAGTACCGCTTCTGTGCAAGCACGAACGAAGGCAGCTGCCTCGCTGCTTTCACCTTTAGCGCGTGATCCCCACTATCCTCAACAACAGCGATTAATGTGTTCGCTGCAGTGAGTCGAAACTCTTGCATTGCCTCTGACTGCCGGATTGGTCCACGGCGAAATCGGCCCTGCATTGTATTGACTGGATCCATCGAGAAATCTTCTGCCTGCTCGCTCGACGCCGACGCTACTGCATCCAGTAACTTTAGTTGGAATGCGTTGCCCAGTTCCTGACTGAAGAGATGTTCTGACAAATTCTCGATAACCTGTTGCTGGGCAGCTGGAGGACGCGAAAATCCGGGACGGAGCATCTGATTAAGACGCTGGAACACTGTCTCCTCAACGTGAGATGAAACATCGTTGGTCAATGCAATCTCTAATAACATATCAGTGATATGATCCGGCTCCTTCAACAGCCCTGGGCTCAGCAGCGAGATCGCTGCCAAGTATAGTTGTCCAACATCACTGGGAGCTTTCACAATCCGCCTCCGCAAACCTTCGAATTCCATCTCCTCGTCGGACAATGGTGTCGTCAAAGTGGACTCAACCAGTTCGACGCCCCGCTCCGGACTCACCGCTCCCAGCAGTTCAAACCGTCGCAACAGCCGCACCCGCTCTGGGATGGTGTATTCGTCCATCTCATCCAAGTGACCGGACACGATGGTATCAACGACAGCGCCAGCCTCGCGGCAATCATACCGATTTTCGATGACAAGGAGATTATTCAACTGGCTCTGTTCGGTGAACTCGCTAAACGCCTCGTATACCGCATTTATGTAGTCCCGCGCTCCATCGACAAAGAACGTGTCATAGACTACGTACTCCTGAAGCGCGTCCGGCTGAACCTGAAGAAAATCGCTTCGCTGGCTAATTGTACCTACTGCCTCAAGCAGGATCTCCCGGTATCGGCGTTCCTCATCTGGCTCTAGGGACAGCGTCTCTCGAAAAGTTTCGATGAACGCGTCGTCACCAGTATCCAGTCTTCCGACCGCGGCCACGTATCTGAAGTATGATTCGAGCTTTTGTGGATCTCCTACACCGTGCTGCTCTGCCGCTCGTCGGATGTCTCGGACAACGTCATCAAATACTTGTTCAAGTGCCGAATTTTCCGCTGCAATTGGATCATGAACAATGGGTTTATCAACAATCTGATCAGCCAATAGATGAGAAATTAACGGCTTCCCCTCAGCTACATGAACGATCCATTCTAGGATCTGTGGGTCCTGAATTCCGTATGTATCCCGGATAAGACTCGTGACTGCCTCAGAATCCAGCGGCGACAGCGGTAACATGGTGGCGTCAAGCGAAAATCGGTTCGCCCTATCCTCAAGCGAGGATGCGAAAATCGAGCGCTCCGTAAACACCAGTTTCACTTGCGACCGTCGTTGAGCCGCAATGTCAAATACCCGCTCAAGATGGTCTGCATCGCGTGCATCGTCGATAAACAGAATAACCCCCTCCTCTTCATCGAACTCGATCTCGGAGAGTCCTACATCCAAGTCTGCATGGACGTTTGCCGTGTACACCGTCCAATCAGGATAATAGGCTTGCAGTTGAAACGATGCCTGTACGATAAGCCGCGTTTTTCCGATTCCGGCTGGCCCGTGAACAATCAGCACGTTACTGTCTGATTCGGCGAACGCGATGACTTCGTCTACAGCATCCGTCCGGCCATAAAACGGAAGATCAAACCGTTGTCGAGGGTGCTCGCCTGCTAACTGCTGTTCAAACCGATCATCGATCGTTTTAAAAACATCGTAGCCCTTTCCACTCCGATCCTGGCCGACAACTTCGATCTGGTTCAGCAATTCTTCCTGACCCTCGCGAAGCTGGGTGGCATACTCGGAGAGACGTTGTGCATACACCGTCTGAAGCTTACGTCCGATTTCTTCATCCTGGCTGATCTCCTGCTCAAGGTACTCGAAAAACTCGGAAACAACCTGTTCCGGATCAGCATCTATATCTGAGGCCAGCATCTCCTCATTCAAAGTCCCAGCAATATGCTCGATTGTGATAGGGTCACCGCCTGCATCGAATGCATCGATCAACGTCTTCACATCATCCTTCTTAAACGCGGCAGGGAATATCTCAGGTTCTAGTCCTTCGTGCTGTTCCGCAACCCGCCTCGCTGCGTTTTCAACAACATCATCCATGAACGCCATCCGCTGATACTTCCCCTTCACATAGCCGACAGTCCCTGACAAGAGGAGACGCGCTCCAAGCACCGATTCGAGGGGCATGCTAGACTGTTGGGTACGACTGATTAAAGAATAGTTGCAAACAGTTCGTATACACCCAGGACTGGAGTTGTCCTCTCGGTCCTAATATGGACTTAATTAGATCCTCATCAAACCTATAATATCACAGTGAAAGATTTTGATAGATATACAAACAGGTGTGAAAATGATATGATATCCCGCCAACCCCCATTTCGGCTGCTTCAACTGGAGTTCGCTCGCGAACGCGAGCGGTATTTTTTCTCGCCCGTGCCCTTAGGCACACTCCCTAAGGGGGATGTCCCACCGCGTGGGACGAGACCGACCCGGTCGTCAGTCCGTGGCGACGCCAAGATGACTACTGACTCCCGAACTGTCGGCTCATGCGACGACAATCCGGTAAAAATGCCCGCATTCTAGGGGTCGTGATAGTGTTGCCACTCACTGGGGCAGTGCTACCGGAGGGTCGGGTTCACCTTCCCGACTTCCCAGGTGTCTGGTCCGGCCCGCCACTTCACCGTCGCCTCGAGCAGTTCACCGGGATCGCGACCGTCGCGGCGCCAGGCGTCGACCGCTTCGCGGAGCACCTCCTGGACGTGAGGATTCGAGGAACTCTTGAGCCGTGAGAGGACCGTCTCGATCCGGACCGTCGGCCGGCTGTCGTCGGTCACCTCGGTGATCTTCGCGGCGTACTTCTGGCACCACTTCTGCCAGGCGCTCGAGGCGGCCTGTCGGGTCTCCAGGTTGAGGATCTTCGCCGCCCGGTCGGCAGCATTCTCGATCTGGTGCTCGGTGCTCTCGACGATCGCGGCGATCTCCTGCTCGTACTTCTTGCTCGCGAACGACACCGATGCGCCATCGTTCTGGACGATGCCCTGGAGGCGCTCGAGTGCCCGGTAGATCGTGCTGATTCCGCGTTCGGTCTTGTTTGCCAGCTCTTGCGGGTGCTGCTGCCCGCCGTCGGTCACCAGCCTCTCAAGGACCTCGACGTCGCTCTCACTGAGGTCTCGCAGAACGGTGACGAGCAGCGCCTCCTGGTTCGCCTCCATCTCAGGCGTCGGATCGGCGGCCAGTGGGACTGCCTCTTCGGTCTCCTGAACGTCGAAGTGCGTATCAGGTACGTAGGTCGTCTGGTCGGCTTGAACGGGCACGTCGCTCCAGTAGAGCAGGTTGATAAGCGTCTCGTCGATCTCACGGCGCAGCTGCTTACGGTCGGACCAGGCGAACGCGTGGCCCGTCAGCGACTTCTTCAGCAGGGTGCCGACCTTCGGGTGGTAGAGCGGATCACTCTCGTCTTTCGTTCGGACGTGCTTCGGGTGGTAGTGCTTGATTTGTTTGCCGTACCGGTGGCCCGATATGAGCCGTCTGGCGTCCTCTTTCGGTAAGACGACGCGGTGGTTGCAGCCGACGACGTCCTCGTTGTCGACCCGGTACTCGACCTTGCTGTCCTTCTCGGTCGCACAGAGGAGCAACAGCCGCTGCATGGCCCCACCGCGACCGACGAGCTTCTGGCTCCAGTTCCGGTTTAGACGAACGTACCGCTCGTAGGTCGTGATGTTGCTCATCTTATGGACCGGACCGGTGAAGTAGTCCGGGTTGACGTAGATCTCGCCCTCGAGAGCGAGCACCTGGACGAACTGCGGGAGCAACGCGAGGAATTCGTCCGGTTCGAGGTTTGATCCCGAGAACCGGACGTTGACGCCCTCGTCCTCGGGGATGTGATCGAACGGCGTCGAAACCGTCTCGCCTGTTTCGTAGTGGCGCATGTCGACGAACCGGGGCTGAATCAGGAAGTTCGCCTTTCGCTCTCCGTGACCGCGAGCACCGATACGGAACTCGTAGAGCCGGTCGCCTCCGACGGAGTCCTCGAGCCGCGGCGCGATCCCGCTCTTCTGGTAGGTGAGCGTGAGCGTCCACTTTTCCCCGTCGATCTCCGTCTCGATCTCGCCGGAGTAGCCGCCAAAACCGGACGTGAGCAGTTTCCCGACGATCCAGTACGGGCTCAGGCCGTTCTCGGTGAAGATGAGGTTGCCCTCGCACTCGTGTGGAGCCGTCGCTACGTGGCTCACGACGACCACCCCGCCACCCCGACCGCGCGGCCCAATTGATTGGCCGAATTCGCGGGGTTAGGGGTAGTGAATGTGGGATGTGAAGGAAACGATTCAAGCCTAGGCCGGGATTTGAACCCGGGCTCTCGTCCTTACCAAGGACGCGCTTTACCGCTAAGCTACCCAGGCGCGCAACTGATGGTTGACGTGAGCCGTCTTTATGGGTTTCGGTTCGCCCTACGGGTCGGTCGCCGAGGTCGCCCGGTCGGTGGGTCGCCCGTCGCCGATCGGCGCCTCGCCCGATCGTTTCCCGAACTCCGGAATACACTCCGGGGCGGGGGGGAACGCTGGCCCCACCTCCTCGCCGAGGTCGGTGGCGAAGCCGAGCAGCGTCGGCGTCGGCTTCGCGTTCACCGCGGCGGCGCCGGCGAGCACCGCCAGCTCGAGGACGTGACGCTCGAGGTTCCCGTCCAGCCGGTCGGCGTCGGCGCTGGCGTCCTCCCGGAGGGTCTGATCGCGGCCGAACGCCTGGACGGTCCGGACGGCCTTGCCGGCGGCGGCGGTCCGTGCGAGCAGGTAGAACCCACGGGCGACGAGGATGTCGGCCGCCAAGATCTCGAGGTCGGCCCTGCCGTTTGCCGTGACGCCGGTCCAGGGTTCCTCGTGGGCCAGCCGGCGGGTCAGCCTGAGTCCCTCGTAGATCAGCTGGACGCCAGCGGCGCGGTGGACGATTCCGTCGACGTCGGCGTCGGCGTCGATCGCCACAGCGCTCTCGACGGTGAGCACCCCGGGAGTCATCGACGCGTCGTCCAGAACGTCGGCGATGACGCCGTGGAGTCCGGGCGGTTCCACGTCAGAAACGGCGTCGTGGGCGGCACGTCGGCAGCTGGCGACCCTCTCCATCATCGGTTGCTTACGGCGGGGGAAGCAAAGGCCTTTGGAAAAGCCGATGCGGGCTCGTTCGTCGCCTCCGGCCGTGGCGGTGGGGTCGGCGACGGTGTGGATGCCTCACTCGATGGGTTCGGGGGCCGGCGGAGCCGCCCGCTTGTGCGCACTCGCGAGGTACATCGCCCGGACCCGTTCGACGGTCTCGACGTCGACCTCCAGTAAGCGTGCGGTCGCCGCGACGGAGAACGGGCCGTCGACGTGGGTCGCGAGGATCGAATCGAGGGTGTCGTAGCCGATGCCGAGTTCCTCCTCGTCGGTCTGGTCGGCCCACAGCTCCGCGGTCGGCGTCTTCTCGACGTACTCCTCGGGGACGCCGACGTGGCGGGCGAGCTGGCGGACCTGCATCTTATACAGGTTGCCGATCGGGTGGCAGTCGACGGCGCCGTCGCCGTACTTCGTGAAGTAGCCGACGGCGGCCTCGCTGCGGTTGCCGGTGCCGAGGACCAGTCGGTTCTCGTGGTTCGCGAGGAGGTAGTTGAACACCGCACGCACCCGTGCCCGGGCGTTCCCGACGGCGACGTGGTCGCCGGCGGCCTCGGGGTAGGCGTCGAGCAACGCGTCGACGATCGGTTCGACCGCCAGCACCTCGTGGTCGATCCCGACGAGCTCGGGGACGCGTTCGGCGTCGCTCATCTGTTCGGCGTCGCTGACCCTCGCGGGCAGGACGAGCCCGTACACCGCGTCGGAGCCCAGCGCCTCGACGGCCAGGTGGGCCGTGAGGGTGCTGTCGATCCCCCCTGAGAGTCCGAGGACGGCGCCGTCGGCGCCGGCGGCCTCGGCCCGATCGGAAATGAACTCCACGATGTGTTCGCGTCGACGTTCCAGTTCGTCGTCCGAGAGACGGAGGTCCAGCATCGAAGGCACGTACGGGGGCGTCGGTCAAATACGCTCCCCCGACCGGAGGGAACTGGACGTGCGTCAACCCGGTAACCGCCGAGCGGGAACGCTACGTTCAAGTGAGGCGAGCGGGAACGATACTGCGAGCGCCGGTGGTCTAGTGGTAGGACATGAGCTTCCCAAGCTCATAGCCCGGGTTCGACTCCCGGTCGGCGCA
>LFCJ01000228.1_pt1 | contig 33139 bp, 19 predicted proteins | sample 643141 | NCBI WGS metagenome assembly LFCJ01 (sample SAMN03766243, study PRJNA286221) | soda lake metagenome | biome: soda lake; feature: Kulunda steppe; material: water; isolation source: sample B1-Br-g2 brine of Lake Bitter-1 | place: Russia: Kulunda steppe | collected 2010-07
AAGCCGTATCTACACAATCCATAGAATCTACTCAAACAAAGAAGGATTCTGATAATAACGATATAGAACAAGAGATAAAGACGGAAACTGAGAAAGGTAAGAAAACAACTGTCAGAAAAGCAATCGTAAACAAAACAAAGCAAAGTAATGAAGAACATCAAAATGATGACAGTGATAAAGAAGAAGGAAAAAAAAGAAAAACAGGGAATACAGGAAACAAAAAGAAGAAGACAGGAAAAGTTTGCAATTCTTACAATATAAACAACGATGAGAATGACAAAACAACATTTATGTCTGATGACGAAAACATTATCATGCAATTAAATGTAAAACCGTCACAGGATAAACAAGACATGTTCATTTATGACTTATACGATGACACAAAAAGTAAAAACGATATCCAATCAGTACATTCTATCTCAAATCATGAATTTTTATACGATAATAATGTCAAATTTTGTCAAGTTCCGTTTGAAAAAAACGATACCTTTGAAATTTTTAACAATTCTTTTATCAATGAAAAGATAGATGAAAATAACGAAGGATTGTTTGTTAATTCAGAAAATCAAGAAGAAGACTGTAAAGTTGTTAAACTATTAAAAGATTTTGAGGAAAAAAACAAACAAAATGAATGGCCGATGAGTACGAATGTTGCATGCTATTGGTGTTGCCATAAGTTTTTTAATGAACCGTTGGGTATTCCTTTGAAATATTCTAATAATAAATTTCATGTCTATGGTTGTTATTGTAGTTTAGAATGCGCACAAGCGTATAATTTTTCGATGAAAGATGAAATAGATGAAATGTGGGAAAGGAGTAATTTAATAAATTTGCTATCTCGTAAATTGAAATATAACAAAGAAGGTTTTGTCAAGCCAGCTCCACCAAGATTGTCTCTGAAAATGTTCGGGGGACATCTTTCTATTGAAGATTTTCGAAATTTTTCCAAAAAGAATAAAGTCGTTAATGTCAATTTTCCTCCTATGGTAACTGTTACACAACAAATCGAAGAAATTAATGAAGGTGATATAAATAATGATTATAAGTTTATTCCAATCGACACAGATCGAATTAATAAATACAAAGAAAAAATGAGATTAAAAAGGACAAAACCTGTTCACGACTCTAAAAACACATTAGATAATGCGATGAACATTCGAATAACAAGCACACAAAAAACTATATAAGAGACAACGTATTATGAGTTTTAAAATTCTTTTTTTATTTAAATTTAATCATTGAACTTAAATGCCTCCTAAATCTAACAGAAGTGTAAAGGTACTAGCTAAAAAAAAGATGAGGATTTTGATAAACAAATTATAGTAGATGAAGAGGAAATTGAAGATGAAGATGAAGTTGATGATGAAGAGGAAGAGGAAGAGGAAGAGGATGAAGGAGAACAAGAAGATGATGATGAGGATGACAGAGAACATGAAGATGATGATGAGGATGATGAAGAGGAAGAATATAAAAAAAATCAAAATAATATTGTAAATGGAGTAAAAAATGAAAAAGGCAAAAGAAGTAATAACTATTGTCTTGACATTAGTACATCTCAAGTCACCTCAATAAAAACACTAATTGAAGCTTTGAAAGAACTTTTGATTGAAACATCTATTGTTTTTGATGAGACTGGTATAAAGATTTATACAATTGATACAAAGCATATTGTTATTATTCATATGAAATTGGAAGCAAGTCAGTTTGAAAGATATTATTGCGAAAAACCTATTTCCATTGGAGTTAATATGATTAATTTTTATAAGATCATTAAGACAATTAATAATGGGGACACCCTAACATTTTTCATGGATGCGAACGAAAGATTTGGTATGGAATCATTAGGCATTAAAATCGAGAATGGTCAAAAAAATACAAAAACAACATATTACTTAGATCTCTATGAATTAGATCCCGAACACATTCAAATTGATCCTATAGAGTACAATTCTATCATCACCATGCCTTCAAACGATTTTCAGAAGATTATTCGAGATATGTCTAACCTATCTCAAAATGTTGAAATAAGAAATATTGGTAATCAGCTCGTATTTAGATGTAAGGGAGAATTTTGTGAGCTTGAAACAATTTGGACAGACACTCCATCATACGATGAGATAACACATGAAGTCAAACGCAATATTGTAATTTATAACAAGAATCAAGATAAAATCACACAAGGAATGTTTAATTTGAAATACCTTTCTTTGTTTACCAAATGTACAAATCTTTCAAGCACAGTTGAACTAAATATTGAGAATGATTATCCTCTCGTCGTTCACTATAATATTGCTACTTTGGGACAAATCAGGTTGTGTATCGCACCTTCCATTTCATCACTTTAATTTTTCATTTTTTTAAAGATATTATCAAACAATATTCTTGTTTTGACAAAAAATAATAAAATATAAAAATTTTAATTATTCTATACATTTGCTTGGATATAATTTGAGATGATTATCATCAATATTTTGCTGATTTGAACGAAAGATGATTTCACCCTGATAGTTTTTGGGAAAATTAAACATATCCGGATTACACAAATCAATACTCTTGATCCAAATTTTTATGATAGAAAAAAACTTTTTTGGACTGGTTGAAATACCATTAATAATATTCCAATTTGATTTAGTGTTGTACTCTTCTTTCAAAAGTGTTTCGCCTAACAGTTTAATGCACAAATCACGCCAAAACGATGCCATATCTTGTTTAAGAACCTTAATAGATAAGCAACCACCTTTAATATTATTTTCATCATCCCAACAAGGAAAAACGTACTCACGCATGACAAAAAATATCCCACAATGTATCTTTTTACAGATTAAATGATCAAGAGTCCAGAATTCATCAACGCTCGAAATGTCACAGATTTTTTTATAACTATTATATGTCCAATCCTCATTATAAGGATCATGAAAATAAAAAGTCCAAATATCATTTAACATAATATCATTAATTCCTTCTTCTACATGATCGTTTTCTGAATGTTTGAGATCGTCAGTTTCTTTTTCTTGGTTTACCATGGCACTCTAATTTATTACTGTAATATGATTATTATATTTAAATAATTAATTCATTCTCTTTAAATTCTTTTTCTTCTAAAGAAGAATTCAATGTCTGAAGGTTAAATCCATTTTGATACAACGTCTCTAGACAAATCAAAACCATACGATTAAACAAAATAGAGAAATATGTTTTCATATCAATAATATACATTCCAAGCAATTGCCTCGTAGATAATCCAGGTCCAATAAAATGTGTTGTTTTCAGAATCTCGTTAGCATATTTTGTCATGTTCATGTCACCAAAAGCAACGTGTAAGTATGGTCGCGTGTTTTTGTCTTTTTGCTGATTCAGTGATTCAAGTTTATTTTTTACTTCATCATCTCTTTTATCATTAATTATCATGTAAATCTTATTTTTTTTATGCACAACAATAATATTTTGTTCTTTTTCTTCTAGATGACAATCAAAATCACAGGGTTCAATATCCAAGTACAAATGTTTCTGAATTCTCTTCATATCACCCTTAATATACATTGAATACAAAACGGACAGAAAAGGAAATGAATAGATATTCGTTTTAACAAGTTTTTTAAGATTATATGAGTCTATCCTTGTAATATAATCACCGATAACGTGATCATAGAATAAATTCAAATTGTGATTTAATTTCTGATTAATTCGTGTATAAATAAAAATTCGAGCAAATTTAATAAAATCGTAAAAGTAATAAAGAAGGTCAAAAATTTTATAAAGCATTATAAGAAAATGAGCAGTACATTGAGTCATTATTCTCAAATCTTTTGTTTTGTTTGAAAATGGTAATTTTTCAAAAATCAATCCCAGCATTCAAAAGAGAATACAATTAACATTTTATTTTTACTTATATATGTAAATGCATTTATTTGATAAATAGATTTTATTCTTTATTACAAAGAAAACAATCCAAAACAATCAAAACAAACATGATCGACTATTATTTATTTGCAACGAAAGAGCCTGCCTTTAAAGTTATAACTTTGCTCAAAAAATGGGATAAACAATACCATTCAGGCGATGGATCCGATGTACCGGATGATATTTATGATCTTGTGAAAGGTGCTTTTCAAGAACGAGATCCAAATCATCCATATTTCAAAAGTGTTGGCGCACCTACGCGTAAGAAAACAGCCCTGCCTTATTACATGGGATCGATGCGCAAAATAAAAACAAACGAAACATATCTCAAATCTTTCTTGAACAAGATCCCCTCAAACAATTTCGTTATCAGCGATAAATTAGATGGTGTTTCCGCATTATTTTATTTGGAAAAAGGTAAGCCTCCACAGCTATTTACACGCGGAGATGGGTATTTTGGTCAGAATATATCTTGGATGCTTCCACATCTTAAGAAAGGAAAGTATGATAGCTCATCAAGCATAGTTATACGCGGAGAACTCATTATGTCAAAGAAAAATTTCAAAGCCGTGTCTCATCAAGGAGCAAACGCAAGGAACATGGTAGCGGGTGTTGTTAATTCAAAAACGCCTGACTTGACCCTCTTAGAAAAAATAGTTTTTGTAGCATATACTCTTATCAAGCCAGAATTAACAATCGAAAAACAATTACAATGGCTTAATGAAAATAATTGGCATACAGTTTATTATCAAATCGAAAATCGTGCAAATCTGAATTTTCAAACTTTAAGCAACATCTTAGAACAGAGAAGACAAAAATCTGAATTCGAAATTGACGGTATTATTGTGAGTCATAATGGTTACTTCGAAATTGAAAAAGGTAGCAATCCTTCCTATGCCTTTGCATTCAAAAACATCATAGATGACAACAAGATGGAGGTCATAGTGAATAGTGTAGAATGGAATGTAAGTAAACATGGCCTATTAAAACCTGTTGTCATATTCAATCCCGTTCATTTAGGAGGAGTGATTATCCAAAGAGCAACAGGATTCAATGCGCAATTCATCAAACAAAACGTCGTAGGTCCCGGGTCTAGAATCATGATTACCAGAAGTGGTGATGTTATACCGCATATTATAAATGTCATTACAAAAGCAGAAAATGGTCAACCCATGATGCCTTCTGTACCTTTTGTCTGGGGAAAATCCGGTGTAGACATATTGGTTAAAGATCATGAACAGAATAAAGAGGTCCAAATACAGTCAATGATTAGCTTTTTTTCTAAAATAAAAGTTGACGGGTTTTCTCACAGTTCCGTACGAAAAATGTTTGATCAGGGATTCAGAAATCCTCAAGACATCATCTTTGCTCGTGAGGAAGACTTTAAACGAATTATTGGCGAAGCAAACGGAGAAAAGATATTCAAATTAATGCAAACAATAAAAAACAATATTGATTGTGTGACAATTATGGATGCATCCAACTCCTTTGGACATGGTCTTGGATCAAAAAAAATAAAGTCCATAATCCAACATCATGAAAATATCCAATCGGGTTATATTCCTTCCAAATCTGAATTGATCAAAATAGAAGGAATATCTGACACGACTGCAGACAATTTCATTAAAGGAATGCATAAGTTCAATACTTTCATGAAAAATAACCCTCTTATAAAATGCACTCCCGTAAAGCTAAAAGTCCAAAAGAGTAAGAGTGATGAAAAACAAGGACAAAATATGGAGGGTGAGATTATCGTTTTTACAGGATTTCGAGACAAAGAACTGGAAAAAAAAGTCGAAAATCAAGGTGGAAAAGTTGCTTCCGCCTTGAGTAAAAAAACGACTTTACTCGTTTATAAATCAGATTTAGAAAAGTCAACGAAAATGAAACAAGCTCAAGATATGGGAATCAAAACGATGGACTATAATAATTTCAAGATTCTGTTCTTGTTGACTTGAAATATTTTTCTATGAGATGAAACATCAACTCTTTTTCTTTTTTTGTTTTTTCGTCATCTTTATCTTTTTTCTGTAAAAATGAAACACATTGTGGAAGATCTAATTCAAAAAACACATAGAGAATTCCACGTGACAATTCATTTTTATCGTTTGTATAAGGAAGACCCATATTATGCAAAAGTACTGATTTAGGACTACCACCAGGGTAGTTAACAGCAACAGTTTTACCAAAAATGTCTAACTCAATACTACAACCAAAACAATACTCAAAGAGAGAGATTTTGTAAGTATATGATAAATCGTAGCTGTTAAAAACATCAAATAATTCAAATTTTGAATCATTATCTATTCCTAACATGACTTCTATGTTATTTCTCATTACGCCTAGATGAGGTTGGTTAATATCAATATAATACTCGTCTCCAATATTATCAAAGACGTGTTTGGAAGTAAAGTTAGAAAGAGGAATTGAAATCGTTTCAAGACAATTATTTCCATGGATATCTTTCCTTATGAGGTCAAATTGTTGTTTTTTACAATTGTATATGTCACTCAAATATACTTTTAAAAAACATGACTGGATAGTTATGTTTTGCTGTTGACCTTTTCTTTTAATGGATTCTTGTTTTTGCCCTTCTATTTCCTTTTTATGTCGTATGTTTTGCATTTCAATAATCGAGCGAAAACATGATGTGGCAAAAATAAAAAAGGTTTGGAATTTTTGTGAAAAATGATGGAATTCAGCTATCAAGTTTTTAAAATCTGTGATATCATTTTTACTTTCATATTTGTACTCTTTAACTAACCAAAATGGACTATCGTAAATCTGTTTTTGAATAGGATCAGAGAGAATAGAATATGTTCGATTTATTATTTGTAGTTCTTCTGCATCTAGTACAGGATGAAGTTTTTCGACAAATGTTTCATAACATTTTTTTATTTTTAAATCTGTGCAATACTTTGAGACTCCTAACTTTGAATAAAGCATTTGACTTATCAAAACTTAAGTGTTTATATGATAATTAATTTTAAGATAAATATAGACAATGAATATGTTAAGCGAATGTAAGTCGATAAAACAGTTTTTATGGAAATATATGGAAAATAATTCTTCATGTTCGACGCATCATATTTTTAAAAAAGATTTTGACTTTGATTTATATGCCATTTTAATCCATTCGAGCCATCCTATGATTTGTAAATTAACTGCACAAAAACACGTCTCAATATTAACAAATCAAAATGATTGTGAAGATTATAATGATGAAAAAGGAAAAATAATTGAGCAAGAATTTTCATCTAGAGGACAGAAAACTACTATCAGATTCATTAAACATGGAAAGCACCTTGAGTTTGATTTTTACATAAACATGAATGCTTCGCAAGAGAAGAATATGCTATATGTTGTAGATTTTATTAAAGATATAATACAACAAAAATCTGTTTCAATTGGAAAACATGTCATAATTATTCATTTCATTGACAAAATCCCTCTTCAAATCCTAAACGCGTTAAAAAACATTATAGAGCGCTATCATGAAAACGCCTATTTTGTTTTTACTTGTCATAAACTGAATTCAACGATAATCAATGGTATCTTTCCATTGTGTTTGTACATTAAAAACAACTTAGATGCTGAGTTGTTTTGTAAATCTTACTTAGCTGATACAAACAATGTCAACTTTGATGATAAAAACATGCTAATGAGACTCAGAGTGATATTGAAAAAGAATAAAAATGATTTCATAAATGCTTGTTTACTATGGTCATTACCAGATGCCGAATTTTTTAATGGACATATTGTTCCTTATTTAGACGACTTACTCAATAAGATGTACACTACGAATGAAAAGTCTATAAATATGATAGATGTTGATATCAAAAACATAAGTCAAAAATTAGGCACGACATGTTATTCTTTTGCATCCATCGCAAAAATTATAATTCAAATTGTAACCAAGAAATACCCAGATCATATTAGCGATGTCATACATTTGAGTGCGAAGTACGATCATTGCCTTAAAATATGCAATAAGGAATTTTTTGTATTAGAAATGTATTTTCACGAAATTTTTGACGTGTTGAATAAGTAAATATTTTTCTTTGTAAGTAATATATAAGGAAAAGTTGTGAGGAGGATAAAAATGACCGTTAAATACACATTTCCTAACTTCAAGTTCGCTTTGGTGGCTACCGGTGAAGAAAGAACTCAATACCTTACTAAATTGCGCGATTTTTACAACCGTTTAAATGAAAGTGGATTACCTGTACCTGTTGCAACTATCAACGGATCAGGAGATTCTGCATTTTTAGAACTAGAGGAGATTCCAGGGAATTACATCGCGACTCTTTTTCAAGAGGGCGTCATCACTGAGGATCATGCACGAACCCTAAGTCCTCGTGTGAGCGCAATTCTTGAAAGGATTAAGGCAGAAAAAGGAGTGACGGTGTATAACGCCCATACTGGCAATGTTGTCTATGATCCTGCCACAAATACGTTGATGCTGACTGACCTTACTCAAAATACCGAATGTCCTGAATTTTCAAGAGTGCGTCAATTGAGTCCAGAGTTCTTAGCACAACAGGCAAAACGCCGTGAACTAGAAGAAGTGATTGAACAACTTGAACAACGCATCAAAGAACTAGAAGATAAACAAGGTATTGTTAGGGATCTAGAGGAAGGTGATCTAGAGGAAGGAGAAGGAGAAGGAGAAGGTGAGGAGGGAGAAGAAGGACAAGAAGGAGAACAAGAGGCAGAAAGTGAGAGCGCTTTGACCGAGGAGGAAAAACAAGAACTCATTGAGAAGCGCGCACTTCTCAAACAAAAGAAAGAACTCGCGAGTCTTTAAGCCTTCAAATTATAATCTGAATCGATTATTTTGAAAAAAATATAAACACGAAATCTTTTTTATCTCTATATTTTTCATAAAAATAGAGCAGAATTACATATGGTGTATGATATCAAAATCGTTGTGTCAAAATATAAAGAAAGTGAAAGTAAATTGAGTTGGCTTGATCAATTGAGTTCTTTTGATTATTCCGAAAAGCCAAAAGAAATTGTTAAAAAAATTTATGATAAAAGTAAAAATGCAGATATTCCAAACATTGGCAGAGAAGCACACACTTATATCCATCATATATTGAACCACTATGAAGAAATCAAGGAGAACCCAGAGGGAATAATTTTTTTTACTCAAGCAGATCCATGGGATCATATTTATGATACTTACAAAGAATACTTTGTGACCCATAAAAAATTTATTTACAACATAAACCCGAGAAGCAAGACATTTAAAATAGATTTCATAAGTGCATGTTGTGAAGAAGCAGAAAAAGAAGGCATTAGTAAAAGTATAGCAAACTCACATTTAGACATCGTTCCTCCAAAATTTCAACCCAAATTTACATTTAGAATTTTAGAATGGCCCCTTGGAACAAAACTTACACCTAATTTACAAAATGAATGCTTTGGAAAATGGTTTGAAAAATGTGTTCATCATCCTTTTCAACATAATATGACATGGTTCTTAGGAGGAATATTTGCCGTTCGAAATGACATTATACTTTCTCGACCCAAATCATTTTATGAATCTCTTATATTAGAATTCAGAGATAACTCTCCAAATCCTGAAGTCGCACATTTTTTTGAAAGATCTTGGTTTTATGTTTTTCAGAAACCGAAGCATAATAATAAACGTTTGTAATATCAAAGTCAAAAATTGTCCAAATATTTCTTGACGCGATAAACACTCAAATCCAAGTCTTCTGCAATCTTTTTGAGAGTCATTTTTTTTTCGAATCTCAAGGCCTTGATGTCTTTCATGAGTTCTTTATCATCGATGTTTTTTTCTTTTTTTTCATACTGTATTTCAACACAATCTGATGTTTGTTTATACCCTGAAATCTCTAGACTGCCGTCATGAATCATATCATGACATTTAGAACATACGTTAATTAAATTCGACAATCTGTTTTTATGTGTACCGTTAATGAAGCCGGTATCATCCGCATCTTTTTGGAACTTGATATGATGCACTTCATCTGCCTTGTTTTTGCAAATTTGACATATATCTACTATCAGCTTTTTATTATAGCGACTCCGTCTTTCGTTTGGATGATCTGATACACAACATTTTCTTCTTATATCGTCAGCAAGCATCAAAAAGTCATCATTCATGTCGAGAGCTTTACATACTTCGATGCCATATATAGAAAGTCCTTGACCATTCCTTAATTTACGATCGTATATAAGTTTTTGTGTGACAGTGTCAAATTCTACATGTAAGTGACAAATGTTTAACAACCCTTCATTCTCTAACTCTTTGACCTCATCAATGTTTGTTAACTCATGTAAATGTGTAGTAAATATATGACTACATCTATTTTTTCGACTTAATGTCCATAAGCCCGCGGAAACGATACCTAAAGCTGATTTGGATTCAGTTCCTGAACACAACTCATCCCCTATGACTAAACTGAAGGCGTCCGAACGCTTTATTATATTTCGTAATTCTTGCATTTCTATCATGAAGGTAGACTGACCTTTTTTGATATCATCTCCGCGAGTTATTCTTGAAAATATATACCTATATGGATAGAATGAAAACTTTTCTGAACATGTGTACATTCCCGCTTGAGCCATAATCACATTTAAAGCCACTGATTTCATTAACGTAGATTTTCCCGAAGCATTCAAACCGTACAACAACATTCCCTTACAATTATTTTTTCCCAAACAGACATCATTTCCTATAAAAGGAACTTGTGTATCTATCTCTTCCACAATAGGATGACGTAAGTTTTTGGCCTCCAAGAAAGAAACATTTTGACTTCCAGATTCATCTATGACAGGTTCACAAAGACATTTTTGTATAGCATTCATCGAACAAGTTGTCAAAAAGTCCAGCTTATTCACCATTAAACATATTTTAGGAAAATCATTTTGATACTTTAAAGTCATATCAGTAAGAATCTGGGTTAATAACGCGTTGTTCTGTTGGGTAATTTCATCAAGAAGTTGATTTATCTCCCTATTTAATCCATCCAACCAAGAATGTGTTATTTTAACGATATTTGTTTGGGATTTAACGCAAATGTTGTTCCATGAAAATGCCTTAAATTTAAAGTCACACAGCTTATTTTTACATTCATTATATCGTTTATTTGTACATGTTAAGAAATAACCATCCCGATCATTTTTTTCAATCTTAAAATGTTTGCATGCGATATCGGTTTGTTTATTTATCTCATCTACCAGATTATCTAGCAATCCTCTTTTTTTCGCTACCGCATCGAACAGGCTAAAATGCTCACCGTACAATTCTTTATTAAACACGGGTTTAATATCTGATTCTGGTTCTGAGTCCACTTCACCATTTTCTTTATAGAATTTAGATTTTAATTCGTCGTGAACTGTACGAACAAGATCAGTGTCAACTTGATTATACATCTCTTTTTCTTCATTCACAATGCTTATTACAGATTTTAAAGATGTATTGATATTTAAAATGTCATTTAGAGTACAAGATCGCATGAGTATTTTCCTAAACAAACGTTCAAGATCATAAACCGATTTCAATTCTTGACGAACGCTATTGATGTATTTTAACCCCCTTTGCATATAATAATGAATCATAGAGTAAGAGTCTTTGAGAAAATCTGTATCGTGTTGTGGATTCAAAAGTCGATATCTGAAATAACGTCTACCCATGAGTGTAACACATTTATTTAAAATGGGAAGAAGTGCATTTTGAATCTCTAGTTGTTCGATGGCATTTGAAGAAAGAACTACTAACTTATTTTGATTCATCGAACATGTATCAGTTAAGTTAGCTAATGATGTCAAAGGTCTTGTCAATTTCTGAACGATGTTTTCATTATGTTTAGATAAGTACTCAATCATAAAAGAATAAGAGATTCGCGCATAATATAATTTCTCAAGATCAAGGTATTCTATAGGAGATAGTAATCCTGTTTGAGGAAAAGCTTTCTTCAAAATATGATTTTGATAAAATGATTTTGTTTGATCTGGTTGGAGTCGAGATATCTTATCAATAATATGACATGATGATGGTAAACTCAAATGAATTATAAAATCATTTTTTGTTAATATATTAGAATTAGGTGGAATGAAACGGTCGAATTCTGAAATGATAATAACTTCACATGGAGGAAACAAATATCTGAGTCTGATTAGCTCGTCAAAACAATAAGAACTGTCGTTTTCACGTGGAACGATTTCATAGAAACTGTTAGACCCCGTACTACCGTCAATGATACTTACACCAAAAGCATAAATATTTTTATCGACAAATTTGACCTTCGCATTTTTTATGTGTTCGAAATAAATGCACATGACATACTTTCCCTGTCCTTCATTATCATACCAGCTTTCATCGATGAACGATCCTTTACTCACTATTTGAGTGACGGCTCTTTCGATTCTGTTTTTTCCTTTTAACACGGTTTTTGTGTTTTTGCGGATAGTATGATTTTCAGGATTAATTTGGTCTACGATGACAATGGTATAATTATGATCCACAAGCAAAGGAATAAACTTATTCATAGCGTGAATAGGCCATCCCATCATTTTACAATTTTGACGCGATATTTCCGGAATCGCTTTGTTTCTTTTACTCACTTCGATTCCTAAGATGTCTGAAATTTCTTTGGTGTTTACTTTTCCATCTTCGATGCTGTAAATTTCATAAAAGCCTCCACATTGATAGGTTACCACAGTTCTTTCCCCATATTCTAATTGATATTTATCAACATAATATTCATATTCATCATACACATTTTCAAATGTTTGCACATCTGTTTGTAAATCACTGGAAGATATCAGATTATCCATTGTTAACTTGATATTTGCACCAAGTATTTCTTTGTTTAATATTCTGTTTCCTTTATATATTTTGATTTAAAGTAAGAACACACGAGTCTTAATCATTATAAAAAAATAAAAATGAAATTGTTGAGATTTACCATTCGATTCCTGCTTCATCAGCGTAATCACCTTCATTTTCGCTTTCATCATTACATGGTGGAATAATATTTTTTCTTTTCAAAAAGTCGATGTTTTTTTGATAAATTTCATCACATAACTTGAATGGGAATATCTCTTCTTCCGGATTAATGATAATTTCAAATGAGCTGATTTCGTCCGCCATGTTAACGCCATAATTTTTATGTGGAAGATAAGACAGAATTTCTCTCGTCCATTCTTTGACATCCAATTCTTTTTGCAAAGACAATGACATTGGGACATGTGCGGCTCCTATTAAGGTATTTTCATTCGATGAAAGCAAAAACACTCCCCAATCCTTACATTTTTTATCTTTCTGCATCGTCTTCAAAGCAATTTGAAGAAGATCCATATTTCCTTCTGCAGGTTCGATAATAGAACAAAAATAACACATGTCATTCGCTTTATTCATAGATGAAAAACCTTGAATTTTCTTTGCACATTCTTTGAGGACAAGTTTTTCCATTGATGTGTAAGATGTTCCTAAAGTGCTTTTTTTGAGTTCAAAGCTTTTCACTTTCTATATGAATCTTTATTTTCATATGCATCTTATATATTTATTTTTGTATAAAAATTAGACGATAAAAAATTGATTTATTAAATGAAATATAAAGAAACGTAATATAGATTGTCTACCATCATGAGACTTCGGCACGATCGAATTCGTTTCTATAAGTTACAAAACAAGTTGCCAAGTCTTGGAAGGTATCATATCAATTCAGACATTTCCTTAAAAAAACTATATCAAATGGATTATTCCGACTTTATGATAAACTCCAACTCTAAAGGTTGTTTAAAAAAATCATCTCAATACAATCCTCTTGTTGAATTAGGTCCTTCGACGATTTGTGGGGGCTTGGGAATAATCGCGCAAAGAGATATTCCTAAAGGAACTCCAATTACTGCTTACCCGGGCGCTTTTATAAAGAAAAGGAAGAGTATTAAATACAGACTAAGAAAGATGGTAAAACAAAATGAACAAACTTCATCAGAATATGTTCTTGATACAAACAACGACTATTTCATCGACGGTTTGAAACAGGGTAACCATTGGTGGACGAAATATGGATTAGGTCATATGGCAAATGATGCTATTTGTTTTGAACTATCCGGAAAGACCAATAATTGTGATTTCAAAGAAGTAAAAGTGTATATAGGTAAGAAAATTGCTTTGTCAAGAAATTACAACAATAAACAATATTGGAGGACAAGGATGATTTTGATAGCTTCGCGATCCATAAAGAAAGGAGAAGAATTATTTGTACCTTATGGATTAGGTTATTGGCTACACGTTCTAGATCAACCCGAAGATGAATGTCGAAAGAAGTATGGAGATGATCTATACATGTGGATACAATGTCAATCTTTCATCCAAAACATGATTCAAGAAAATTTGTGTCCAAAGTCCTATTTGATAGAATATAGAGGTCATTATAATTTTAAAAAGACGAACGACTTCTTTCAAAACACATTTAAATATCTCTTGGAGGTGATGGATAACACCAAACTCTGTTGTTCGTCACAATTAAGTGAAGAAAACTTATACAAAATAGATGTGACTCTTAGAAAGTCCAGACATGAATTGCCTGGACCGCCTGGACCGCCTGGACCGCCTGGACCGCATGCCAATGTCCAATGTGGTGTATGTAATAAATTACTATTTTCTAAGCAATTTGTTTGATATTATTTTTTTTCGATGTCAATGATGTCTCACTAATATATAGAGGAAATACATTGTATCAAATGATTGATGTCGAAAGATTCAAAAGACCGGCCGTCATTCAAAGACAAAAGAATGAAAAGTTTGCGATGCAACAACTTATAGAGCAAAATAATGATTTTTTTTCTAACACTGAAGCCAACGACTTGACACTTTTTACTAATAAAGGTAGCCAATCTATTCACATAAGTCCATACACTCATCAGAACGAAAGCGTTATGCGCATATCCTCGTCAAATGTCGATATAACAGGATCGGGGGGCGTTTCTCTTTACACGAATTGTAATATCCCTTTTAGGGGGTTGCATATTTGCAATTCAAACATTGAAGATGAGGTTAGAGCGGAAATCGAGTTGCAAACAGGTAATTCATGGTTAAATCAAGAAACAAGGTTTAATATTTCCGTGCATAATAAACAAAATAACATTTCATCTCCGTATGCAAACCTATTAGATACATCTCATCTTACAGCCTTACAGAATCATAATGGAAATCTATTGATTATGCCACAAGGTAATAATGTGAGTTTATTTACACAAAGTAATACAGGATATGTAGGTGTTCATACATGTCAACCTAGAGCATTGTTACATGTCATATCATCCGAATCCAATACTAATTTTAATGGTCACATTATAGCGGAAAGAAATCATTCTGGTGGACTCGGAGGTATTATTAACATTAAAAATTCATCAAAACCACATAAAGGAAATACATCTGCTTTAGTTTTCCAATTGTATGAAAATGATTTTGATGGTCCACTGACATCTCAAGCAAATATTACTGCAGCTTTAGACAATAACAATATGTCAAGTCTTCATATCATAACAAATCAAGAAGAAAAATTAACTATTGATACAAGAGGATATTTAGGAATAGGTGTACAAAAACCAGACAGTCATTTACATATTTGTGATCTCAATGAAAATAAAGCCATTCTTTATCTGGGTGAAAAAAATGACGCCTCTTATTTCTTTGAGAAAACATCAAATGGAGACTTTCAACTGTGTAGGGATATGATGATAGATGAAAAACAAGTCACTTTACTCCATTTTAATGAAAATGGACACGTTGGATTAGGGACCAATAACCCCATTGCTCATTTGCATCTCGTTAATCATAGATCGCCTGAACATATAAATATATATTTGGGAGAAGAAAGCGAAAAAGGGTTATGTATGCAAAAAGATGAGGAAGGAATGTTGCATATTAGACCTTCATCTCTATTTTCGAGTAATATTCTTACACTCACTCCTACCGGACACTTAAAAACAGTCTCCTTATCCCTTGAAGGTTCTCTTCATTGCCAAAATGATGTACACGTGGATGGTTATTTAGACGTAAACAAAAAGACTACCCTTCGGGATGATTTAGAAGTTTTACAAAACGTGAACATACAAAACAATCTCGATGTTTATAAAAATTCCTTTTTTCACTCCGATGTACACGCTCGACAAAACATGAAAATAGATGGAATGCTTGATATCACGGGGAACACAGTGACAAACAATCTTCTCGTTCGTGACGAGCTTCATGTGTCGAAACAATTAGAAGTTGATGGAACTTCGATTTTTAATAATCAATTGAGTATCCATGGACCTGTCGATATAAAAAATGAATTATATACATTTTGTAATATTGTTCTCTATGGTCCTGCCATTTTTGAAAATGAACTTTATTTAAAAAACAAAATTCTGGGAACGTTAGATTGTCATGCGAAATCTTTATTCAATGAAAGTGTAACGTTCAAAGGTCCCATCAACATAAATGGTCCTGCAACTATAAAAGAAGAAGCGACTTTTAAAAAGATTGCTCATTTCAAAGATCAAGTCGACTTCGAAAAAACTGTTCATTTCAAAGATGAAGTCGACTTCGAGCAGACTGTTCATTTCAAAGATGAAGTACATTATGACCAAACCGTGTATTTTACGGAGGATGTTCAAATGGATAAAAGTTTACACATTTCAGGAAATATAACCGTAGATGATGCGGAAGGATTAAAAACAAATAATGGATTTACTTTTGTAAATTCACAAAACGAAGGAGTATTCTTTGTACATGAAGAAGGCGCTTTTGTCGGAGGAAAATTGCACTTAAATGTTGATTTTCCTAAACATACATTAGACGTGGGAGGTGATATGCGCCTCTCAGGGCCGGCATATTTTGATGAAGAGGTTTTCATAGAAAAAGATTTGAGAATTAAAGGTGATATCAACGGGAATGAGTGTCTATTTTCTAACATTAAATCACATTCATTCTGTAATTCAGGAGATGCTTACTTTAAAGGTGTTTCTTATTTTGAAGATGACGTTTACTTCAAAAATATTACTGTTCATGCCGACCATATGACATGTCAAGGTTCTTTATCAAACATTGGACATTTAGAGCAGTTGAATAATGCCCATTTTCATAAAGACCTGGTCATAGACGGAGATACAAAAATAAATAAATTGTTTGTCACAGGGAATACGGAACATCGGGGATTTCTCGTGGCAAAAGAAGACGCCCAATTTCACAAAGATGTTGAGGTTAAACACGACATTACAGTGAGACATGATTTACAAATCGGAAACGAATTAAAAGTCGGTAACGGTTTAACCGTCTCAGGATACGTCAACACAAGTGGAAATATAACGACATTGGGAAACTTATTAGTCAAAGATAATATCGTTAATAGTGGCTATATTTTGACGCACGGTCATTTAAATGTAGAAAAGGATATTCATGTACGAGGTCGGTCTGTTTTAAAAAACGAATTAGAGGTTTACAAAGATGTGTTATTGAGAGGAAATAAATTATGGGTCCAAGGAAATGTAGACATTTTAGGTACTTTAGACGTCGGCAATGATGTCAGATTCAAGGGATCGCATCTCCTTGTCGATGGCGATGTGCATTGTAAAAAAGATTTGGAAATTAAAAACAATCTTTTAGTAGGACATGATCTACAAATAGGAAAAAAATTACAGGTAGGCACCGATTTGACAGTTACGGGATATATGAATGCAGATAGTGATATTAACACATTAGGCGATTTAATAGTTAAAGGAAATATTACAAATGATGGTTTCATTTTGACGCATGGCTATTTGAGTGTAGAAAAAGATCTCTTTGTGAACGGTTCAACAATCTTGGAAAATCAATTAGAAGTTCAAAAAGATGTTTTTTTCAAAGGAGATAAATTTTTTGCAGAAGGAGATGTGGACATTATAGGGACACTTAAAGTTGGTCAGCCTGTTGAATTGAAAGGATCATATCTTCATGTTGAGGGAGATATACATTGTAAAGAAAACATATATGTGGAAAAAAATGCGACCATAGGATGTAATTTGAGTGTTTTAGGAGGTGTACAGATCGATGATGTACTTAGAGTAGAAAATGATGTGTCGATACAAAAAGATACATCAATAGGTGGTTACCTAGATGTGAAAAAAGATGCTTCATTTTCATCAAATTTAGAAGTGAGGGCTGATTGTGTCGTCTTAGGTATGGTTTCGTGTGAGCATGTAGAAGCAAATACAATATCTTCGGAACAGCTTTTGGTCAAAAATGACGTTGAGTTTTTGAGTAATGTATTTATTGACGGAAACATACATAGCACATTCCTTTTTACAAAAACGATATTTCAACAAAATGGAGATGAACTCATTTATGCGACAACATATATTCACGAAAATGGTCTCTTTGTAGGAGGAAAATTGCATGTTAATATTGATTTTCCCAAACATACATTAGATATAGGAGGTGATTTTCATCTAACGGGTCCTGCTCACTTTGATGAAGATGTTATGATTAAAAGAAACCTTCTTATTGATGGAGACATAAAAATCAACGGAACACTTGATACATCAGATAATCATTTAACCATAGCTTCATTATGTAACCTGGATTATTCCTATTTTGTAGGTCCATGTTATTTTCAAAACGATTTGATTATTAAAGATGTACTTTCTATTGAATCGGGTAAAACTTTATTTCAAAAAGATGTAGAGATCCAAGGAAAAACCTGCCTTAATGAAATAGTGATCAATAATGATGCATTCTTCATTAAAGGTGTAGATATTCGCGGACAATCTTTACTAGATGATGTCAAAGTTTCGGGGACACTACATCTCGACGGTTCACTCGACCTTCATCACGATGGTTATTTTAAAGAAAATATTTGGATCGACAAATCTTTAAATGTAAAAGAAAGTGTGCGACTACAAGACTCTCTAAAGGTAGATGGATTCATCAATGCGCAAGGAAATATTAATGCGCTGGGAAGTTTACGGGTTAAGGATAATATTGAAAATAATGGTCGTTTGTTGACATGGGGTAATCTTCATGTTGATAAAAAAATGTTTGTCAGAGACATAGCAGATTTCAAGAACGATGTTAATGTTTTGGGAAATGTAAAAACACAATCAGATATAATATGTGGTAAAAACTGTCATATCCAAAAGGATTTAAATGTGCAAAGGGATACTCAAGTACATGGTAAATTAAGTGTGTTAAAAGATGTCATGGTCTTAAAAGATGGCGTGTTTCACGCCAACATGCAAGTAGACTCAAATGTCGAAATTTTTGGTGATTTGACAGTGGAAGGAAAAGTTGAACTTGAGGATACGTTAAGAGTAAAAAATAATTTACATGTTGAGAATAATACAGAAATAATAGGTGAACTCAAAGTTGATGATGATGTTCTATTTGGTGCCGAATTAGATGTGTCTAAAAATACAAAGTTGCATGGAAACCTGAGTGTTCATTTAGACACTGAACTTTTGGGTAAAATGGAAGTGCAGAAAAATGTCTTTATTGGGGAACACTTATATGTCGAAGGTCGTGTCAACATAAACAATGAAATACAAGTAACTGATGATGCGACATTTAATGCAGACGTGAAGATAGAAAAGGATGTTAATGTTCTTGGCCATTTGCAAGTGAGTAAAAATATAGAGATAGATGAAGATCTTTTAGTGCGAAATAATTTATCTGTAGAAAATGATGTTTCATTCTCAAGCAACGTTTCTATTTTGGGTGAATTACAAAGTATCTTTTTATTTACTAAATCTTTGAGTGAATCACATGAAGAAGAGGAAAAATTAGAAGCTCTATTTTATATTCATGATGATGGTGTGTTTGTAGGAGGACGATTACATGTCAACACTGACTTTCCGAAATATGATCTCGATATACACGGAGATATGCATGTGACAAAAGATGTGCGATTTGATAATCATGCTTATGTACATGGAAAAATAGAAGGAGGTCAAGATTTGACTATAGGTGGAAATATACATGGTAATCAAGATTTAATCATTCATGGCGTTATAAGATCAACAAATGGTTTGATTGTAGAAGAGAGTAATACTGATGTCCATAATCTTTTAATAAGAGGGACACTATCAAATGACTTGGGTATGTTCACTCATGGTTCATTGTATGTTACTGATAAAATAATTAATATTGGAGGCATACATACTGACAATATTCTTAAAGCTCAGAAAATAGAATGTTTAAAAGAAATTAAAACAGAAAATCTAGATGTTAGCAAACTGAATACAAATATACTAAATGTTACAGAAAAACTGACCTCTCAAGATATTGAGATTAAAGAAAATCTATTTTGTGGAAAAGATATTCATTGCGGTGGAAGCTTCAAAAATGAGAAAAGCATAATCTGCGATAAAAATATTTTTGCTAAAGGATTTATTCGCTCCCCTTTTGTTGATGTTACTGATCGCCTCCATGTAGAAAATGATGTCTTTTTTAAAAATGGTTTAAAGGTTGTGGGTGATGTTAAACACATGAGAAATACATCCATTGAGAAAAATGTGTCTGTAGGTGGTGGATTAACATGTAAGCATCACATTTATACCGAGCAAGATTTCTTTCAAAAAGTATTTGATAATGCTGATCAAGATAGTATTCAACCTTTACATAATGCTCTCGACATATTAGAGGGAATTCAGGCTTATAAATTAGAAAATAATATTGGATTATTGGGAAATGAACTCAGTGCAAATATCCCTGATATAATCAAAAAAATAAACCAAAAAGATGTGGTTTCACTTTATGGTATAATCAGCGTGTTAGTGCAAGGTATGAATGAAATGATTACACGTGTGAAAATTCTTGAAAATCAGTTGGAAAATCAAAATCCATAAACTTATTTTTTTAACACTCTCGCTCTTATAGAATGGTAAAGTCCAAAGACCGGACATTAAAGGAAAACTTTTTGATTCGTTTTCGAATTCGAAAAATCCGCTTGATTGATAATATATTTATTTGACCAATATTTATGAAATAAAATATGGGATGAAAAAATTGAAAGAAGATAAATAAATGAAAAGATATAAGGCAGTTGTTTACTTAAAATTGTAGACGTTGCAACATTTGAATTTACTAAATTCTCTAAATGAATATCGATAAAAGTTTCGATAAGGAAAATAGTGATTTAGATAGTATAACCGGTATAACGGAAGAAGAATTAAAAAAGGTGACAGATAAGTTAATCGAACACCATTTCAAATCAAACAGAGGGTATCAGCTCGTCAAACATCATATCGGATCGTTTAACGATTTCATTTTAAGAAAAGTAAATGATATCATTGAGGGGTTTAATCCTATTGACTTGGTTCATCAATATCTGCCTGAATTGTCTGAGTTACATGGTATTCCCATGTTTAAATATTACATGGAGATCACCATGCACAACCATCATATCACAAAACCGATGATTTATGAGAAGGATGGTAGTACAAAAGTGATGACTCCCATGGATGCTCGTAATCGCAATCTAACCTACTCCGCGCCTATGACAATCGATATGATGATTAAAACAAAAACATTCAATGATGAAACCCAGGAGTATGTTTCGGAAACAAAACATATGAATAACATTCCTCTTGGCCACATACCAATTATGGTAGGTTCACGTTATTGTATTTTGTCTATCGACGGACATGATCATGAAGAGTGTCCATACGATTTATTAGGTTATTTTATTATCAATGGGACGGAAAAGGTAATTGTTCCCCAGGATAGAATTGCAGAAAACAAAACATGTGTTTTTGTGAATAACAAGGATCCTGCTTACTCTTTTATAGCGGAGACAAGATCTGTGGCAAAAGACAAATTTAGTGTTCCAAAGACGACGACATTAAAGTTGTCAAGTAAGCCTAATCAGTATGGTCATTATATTCGAGTTAACATCCATCATATAAAATGTGATATTCCTCTTTTCATTCTATTTCGTGCTTTTGGTGTTGAGTCAGATAAGGATATAATCAACTACATTGTTTATGATGTGAACGACCCGGATAATGAGGATATCATGCGTGAATTGATTGGTAGTGTTGAAGAAGCCAATAACATTCCATACAATCGCGAGGCTATGGAGTTTCTTTTGAAATACATGAATATCAATGGATATCCTAGAGAGTACCTAACAAACAAGATTAAGAGGATGGAGATTTTGCGAAATATACTGCGACATGAGTGTCTTCCACATGTGGGTGAAGCTTTTCACAAAAAGGCTTTATATTTAGGATATATGGTCAACAAGTTGATCAAATGCTCTATCAAAAAACTTCCATTGGAGGAAAGAGATTCTTATATTAATAAGCGCATCGACAGTCCTGGAATTTTAATGTCCAACTTGTTTCGGAATTACTATGGGAAGGTGATTAAAGAAATGAAAAATATGCTTCAAAAAGATATTAAAAATTCTGTATCACATACCATTAAATTTCCAAATATCATCAATCGTGTGAATATTCCGAAACTTGTGAAGCCGACTACTATAACAAGTGGATTGAAGTTCAGTCTAGCCACGGGTAATTGGGGTATTAAAAACAACAAAACAAAACAAGGTGTAGCACAGGTTTTGAATAGACTCACTTACAATTCTACGATTAGTCATATGAGAAGAATTAATACACCTATTGACAAGACGGCTAAATTAATTCAACCAAGAAAACTGCATGGTACTCAGATGGGAATCATATGCCCAGCAGAGACTCCTGAAGGTGTATCTGTTGGATTGGTAAAAAATATGTCGATCATGAGTTCTATAACTGTAAGTTCTAATTCTTCACATTTATCTGAATTGTTAGATGGAATTGAAGGAGTGAAACTATTTAATGGAGAAAACATTGATATTTTTGCACGTGGTTCCACCAAAATATTAATAAATGGCGATATTGTTGGCGCTCACGACGAACCTTATACTTTATATAACAAACTCAAAACATTCAAGAGAAAAGGCGTTATTAATGTGTATACAGGCATTGTTTGGAACATTTCACATTCTGAGTTATGTATTAACACAGAAGGGGGTCGATTTGTTCGTCCGTTGTACATTGTTCAACAAAATGGTCCCCAAGAAAAACAAGATATCCGTCTGAATAAATCACTATTATATAAGGTTATAAAAGGAGATATAGATTTTTCAGATTTAGTCACAGGGTATGTACCGAGTTCTGAACAAAAAACAGAAAATACAAAATCTGAGAATGACTTAGACTTAGTAGATGACAGTGTCATAGAATATCTGGATGTAGAAGAAGCAAATACGGCTATGATTGCTATGAAACATAAAGATTTAAGGAAAGGATTTACAGCATCTATGTATCCTATTCGTTACACACATTTAGAAATAGACCCATCTTTGATGATGGGTGTGATGGCGGCCAGCATCCCTTTTTCTGATCATAATCAAGCTCCTAGAAATTGTTATCAATCGTCTATGGCAAAACAGGCTATAGGTGTATACACTTCGAATTTTAGAAAGCGTTTTGATACAATGGGTCACGTCTTAAATTATGGACAAAGAAACATTATAAGTACGAAACCTTCCAAACTTGTCAATTCTGATCAACTTCCTTCCGGAATTAATGCTATTGTTGCTATTGCAACATATACGGGATATAATCAGGAAGATTCTCTCGTAATGAATAAGAGTGCGGTAGATAGGGGTCTTTTTCAATCCACTTATTATCGTACATATAAAGAACAAAACAACAAAAATCATTCAACCGGAGAAGAAGAGTTTTTCTGTTGTCCTAACCCAAAGACGACAATTAAGATGAAACCATACAATTATCAAAAATTAGAACCTAGCGGTTTTGTCAAAGAAAACACGTATGTAGAAGGAGGGGATGTAATTATTGGTAAATGCATGCCTCAGAAACAAGGCGATACTATACTGAATAAAGACGTGAGCGTGGCATTGAAGGATAATGAGCAAGGTTTCATTGACAAAAATTATTATGATGACAAAAACTTTGCGAATGTAAATGGAGATGGGTATACTTTTGCCAAAGTGAGAATCCGTAGTGATAGAATTCCTACTATTGGTGACAAATTCAGTAGCAAAATGGGGCAGAAAGGAACGAACGGAATGTTACTTCGACAAGAAGATATGCCTTTTACTAAAGATGGAATCACACCCGACATAATCATTAATCCACATGCAATTCCGAGTCGCATGACAATTGGACAACTTTTAGAATGTATTATGGGCAAAGCATGCTGCGCATTAGGATCTTATGGAGATGGAACACCATTCACAAATGTGACGGTCGAGGATATTGCTCAAGCTTTAGAAGATAATGGACTTGAACGATATGGCAATGAAATCATGTACAACAGTCAAACCGGTGAACAGATGCGCACAGACATCTTTATTGGTCCTACCTTTTATCAACGTCTGAAGCATATGACAAATGATAAAGTACATTCTCGTGCGGCTAATGGTCCCATCGTTCTCTTACATCGACAACCAAGTGAAGGAAGACAGAGAAGTGGTGGCCTAAGGTTGGGAGAGATGGAAGTTGAATGTTTATGGTCTCATGGCGTCATGCAATTTTTGAAAGAACGTTTCATGGAATGTTCAGACAATTATAGGGTTTTCACATGTAAAAAATGTGGAATGATTGCAAATGTTAATCCAGATCACAACATATTCAGTTGCAAGCACTGTAAAAATAACACACATTTTTCACAACAAAGAATCCCTTATGCTTTCAAATTGCTCATGCAAGAGATTCAAACAATGTGTATTGCTACTCGATTTATTACCGGAAAAAATTAAAGCAAAAAACAATTAAAAAATATATTAATTTTATTATTTTTATTTTTTATTGTTTTTTATTCTTATTTTTATTATAAAATTCAATGTTCTTTTCATTAAAATGATTCTCCATTTTAAGTTTTTGGCAAAAAATACATTCTTTTCTCTCACATTTGAAGCTACGAATCACCCTCTTTTTTAAGTAACGTTTAATATGATTTTTATGTTTTAATACAATTGATGAAATATTATAACAATTTGTTTCGGTCAATTCATTGTTTGAATCTTGAATCAAATGAAAGAAATTTACACAACGGGAATGATAAATGGCATTAGGTTGAATATGTATTTCTTTTATATTTTCATTTTCGAACGGTTTACCACATAAATAACAAGGTTTTTTACGTGAAATCCATATTGAAAGTGATATGGATATATCATTCCTTAACTTGTTAAAAACATTCTCAAATGCCATTTCGAGAGGTAAAAGTCCAATCTTATGTCTTAAATAGGCCAAAATCCATTTCATCCATTGTAATCCATAACGGATTAAATTCACCTGAATACGCGGACGATCTTGCATAAAGTAATATTGTCTCAGTATTATTTTTAAGAGTTTTCTAGTGTCTTTGGGTCTTTGAAAGAATAATTCATCTTGAAATTCATTACTTAAACAGAGGTAAAACATCGTGAACTGATATAAAAATGAATCTTTTACATATTCCGTAGTTACTTCGATTTTATGAGAATATAAAATATGATTATCTATATTTTCTGGATGTAATTCATTGTATATGAAGTGTAGCTTGCTTATGAATTTTTTAAAATCTGACATCATTTCTCTGTTAATTTTGAAAATTTTTATAGCCTGATGCAATGATTCGTATTTACTTATAAAAATGTTTTGTCTCTTTTTATCTTTGTTTTTTTCACTTACTTTTCTATCTGTTTTCCCAATATCACTTTTAAATAGTGTGTCTGTTCGGTTAGCTCTGAACCAAAACATTTTACCCTACTATGTCTAGACTAAATACGATTATCAAGAATTCGATCCAATAATAGAATCTTTCAATTTTTTGTGGTCAAAAGATTAATTTTATCTATATTTTTGAGAAATTTGATTTCTTTAAAAGAGTTTTGATTGTAAGTCAAAAGCCTATTTTTCTCTCAACACGCCTTTTCCGTTGTCATTATGGTAAAACTCGTCCCCTTCTCGAAGAGATTCCAAAACTTTGTTTTTGTTGGTTTTAATTGCATTGCAGAAGAATTGAAATATTACAAATGTGTTTGTAAGAAGCAACTTGAGGTGTTAACCTCGACTTATCATAATTTTTCTAGAGATATGTCATACTCTGATGACCATCTTTGGAGTGAAATGGTGCGTTTAAACCACACTTTCATTCACAAATTAGATCGTTTTTATGAGATGGCTTCATCAAGTCATACTCTAGGTATATTTTTAAGACGTAGTCTAAGCATTTCAATGCTAAAAGACGTCTTTATGGTATTTTCATTTTTGTTCGGAATGATTCAGAAAATGAACAATACTATTCAGAAGAGGATTGGCATTGTGGTCAATCGTAAGATTATCATGGATATCGTTGAGAACAATTTCAAGATGAGAATGGGTATTCTAATTAATCAATACTTTCGGGAAAGAAATTGCCGCTATTCAGATACAAAAGATTCCAAAGAAATTATTGCAGAAACGTTTGACTGTATCAGGGAACATTGCAATCTTTTGGAAACAAAGTGGAATAATGAAAAAGCAAAACGGAATCAAGACAAAATGCAGAGGAAGCAAGAGAAATTGCAAAGGGAACAAGAGAAAAGGCAAAGGAAGCAAGAAAGAATGCAACAAAGTGAAGTACAACATTCTGCGACACCTTCTCCTTATCTCCCTCCACCCATTTCCGTACCCACCAATATCCCTGCTCCAAAGTCGTTGTCTCCGTCAGCTCCACCTGCTTCTGCGTCGGGTTCTTCTTCGGATTTTGCCTCAACTTCTAAAGGTGTTATGAAAGGTTCTCATAATGAGATATCATCTATTCCTCCTACGGTGATTGAAACACCTTCAGCGCCTCCCCTTGACATCTCTCAAGTATCATTTCAGCAGCAAAGGCAGCAAGTCTTTTATGTAGAAGAATGCCCTATTTGTATGGAAGCTTTGGAGGTTGGAAATAGGACAACACTTTTGTGTGGACATCTCATTCATGACTCGTGTTTGAAGGAATGGAAAGCTTACAAGAAAACATGCCCCATGTGCCGCAAATCAATCTAGTTTTATATTTACTTGGTGTAAATTTACATATTGTAGTAATATATTTACTCTTTTTCTTTTTCGGCGTAATAAAATGATATAAGGGATTAAAATAGTATAGATTAAAATTTAAATCATCTTAGATAAACTTTTACATCATCATATAAAACTTTGATATTTGGTTTATAATATGTCTATCCCACCGGTTATTCCCCAAGGAATTCTTGGAACTGGACAGAATAATAATCATGATAATAATGCTCCAGGGATTTTGCAACAAATGATTCCTTTACTCACAATGCAAAAATTTGTTTTACAAAATCAAGAAATCGAAACCGAAAGCATAGCTTCAGATGTTCCTTTAGAAGAAAAAGGATCGGTAAAAGAGAAAGAGAAAGAGAAAGAAAATGAAAAAAATGATAATAAAATGGTTGTGAGAAAAACTCAAAATAAACCAAAAAAGAAAATGAGACGCAGAAATAATACCGAGCTTCAACAAATCCTTTTTGCTGATTTATTCACCCGCTTTGCGCCTGTGATCGGTGCCGCACTTATCAAAGCATCTGTTTCATTTGGAAAACGTCTTCTCCTTAGAAGAAATGTTAATAACACATTATACAACAATATTATTAAATATGCAGGTGATGTTCATGAGAAAACAGGTTCTATTTTTTTGTCCTCGAGTCCTAAAAATGATGACATGAAAGATTCTAAAAATAAAAAGTCGGATGAGCAAGTTGATAGTGGGTCAGACACATTTGATGCCGTCATCGCATTTGTTACTGATCTACCTGAAGCGGAGGTGATCCATTACACTACCAAAAATGGGGGGAAATATATTATAGAAACAGATAAGACCATTCCTTTAGGTGATGATGTGTTTTTTAGAAGAGTGACGATGGGTCCGAGTTCTAAAGAAGGTGAAATGACCATTGAAATTTTTTCTTTTGCCAAAAATGTCGTGCAATTGAGAAGTTATTTAGCTGAGATGGAAAGAAATTATCGGTCTATGCGCAACAATCAGCTAGGACGAAGGTTATATTATTTTGATGAAATCGTTTCCATCCCACCGATGTTGCTTGAAACTAAGCAACCAGATCTGACCTTTCTCCCCCTATATCCTAGTTTTACCATGTCCGTTTTAAGGACGACAAAGACTCTGGATAACGTGTATGGTTCCTGCATGAAAAACGTCCGACAGAGAGTTAACTTCTTTTTGAATAATAGAAATTGGTATGAAGAAAAAGGTGTTCCGTACACACTCGGCTTTTTGTTACACGGTGACCCAGGATGTGGAAAGACTAGCTTCATTAAAGGGTTGGCCAAGCACACAGGAAGGCATATTATCAATCTTAAATTATCGAAATTCACTACATCTGCACAACTGTCTAATTTGCTTCATTCAGGTACCGTTCACGCCGTGCATCGAGGACGCACTCTGGAATATGATATTCCTATCGAGCAAGTTATTATTGTCATGGAAGATATTGATTGTTTGAGTGATATTGTTTTAGACAGAAAATCAATGGTCAACAAAAAGAAGAAGGCTCAAAAGAAAAACGCTCACTTGCTAGAATCTGCAAATGTTTCACAAATGGTGCGAGATTTGTGTATCGCTTTGAAAGCAGAAAAAAATATGGAAGCATTTTCTATTGCTAAAGAGTTAGATTCTTTGTGTGAAAAGTCTAAGAAAAACAGTACAAAAATGGATGGTTTCGAAAATGAAACAAACAAAGAAAATGAAAATGATCCCAGTAATGCATTGAGACTCAACCTGTCTATTCTTTTAAATTTATTGGATGGTGTATTGGAGACACCGGGAAGAATTATGGTTATGACGTGTAACTACCCAGAGCGGTTAGATAAAGCACTTATCAGACCCGGTCGTGTTGATTCTATCGTACATTTTACCAAATGTGATTGTTATGATATTGCTGAAATAGTACATGCCATTTATGGAGTAGATCTAGATGAAAATACGGTGATGTCTTTTCCATCTTATATTTGGACACCCGCCCAAGTAAATCAAGTTCTCTTTGAAAATATGAATAAACCTATTAACAGCGCCATTGATTATTTACTAGATGTAAAAAATGTGAAAAACGATTTTGACGAAGACAGTGATGAAGATGATAATAATCAAGAAAATAAAGAAGAGAATGGAAAAAAATCTGTATCTGAAATAGAACAACAAGAGTCAAAATCGGAGTCAGAGTCAGAGTCAGAGTCAGAGTCAGAATCCAAAAAAATAGACTTTAATGATAAGCAGCATTTATTGCTAAATAAATCACATATAAAGGTTGATCCGTTGACAACACCGATGTGTGAAATAATTGGCAAATCAAGCAATCAAAAACCAGTAAATTACAATATAGAAAAAGAATTTGATGATACTGTGAATCTTCTTAAAAACTTTGGATTTTCCAATTCTCTACTCTTACAAAATACAACAAATATTGAACCTTATGATCCTGATAATAGCGATTGGATGCCCGTCAACCCATGTCGCTAATATCTTCGGATGCCTAATCTTTATTTTTCTTTCAGAACATTTTTTGTGTTGATAATATAAGTTATATATAGTGGTTTCCAAAATGTACAAAACGATTTTAATAAGTGCTGTAGTATTCATTATTCTTTTCTTTATTTTTAACTTTCAAAGAAAGAGATTAAATGAGATGTTTATTGATAAAGCATCGGACGCCTATAGTGATACCATTACCTCTGTATTTAGAACACATTTATTAAGGAGACCTACATCACAAGAAATAAGTAAATACCGAAGTTTAATGGCAACTCCTAATGATTTAAATAAATTAATGGTGGAATTAAGAAAAATGAAAGAGTATCGTGATTTACAAGAAGGTTCTAAAATCGCAACCCGTCAAACAAGTGAGAAAGAATTATTTGAGGGGACTTCATCCCCAAATATTCCATTACAAACTGAAGACTATGATATTATTGATGTTCGCGTCGATCAATTAAAAAAAGATGTAAAAACTAAATTTTATCGTCGTGTTATTGAACTCTATGATGTCATTCTCAACCGAATGCCGACCATGAGAGAACTCAATTACTATACAGCTCGAATGGCCACTGATGATTCTTTAACACGAGATCAACTACAAAAGATTCTTCAATCTTCAAGAGAGTATCAAATTCTTAAACGAAACCAAAGTAACCAAGTGTACAGTGAGCTTCCTATGAATGCCACAAACGCACAAATTGAGTACGAAGTCGAAGAAATATATAGAGAGATAATGGGTTTACCTACATCAGACGAGACATATGATCAAGATCATAATCGGCCTCTTGATTTAGCCGATGAAAAAATGATGTCTCCAGAAATGTTGGAATTTTTAAAATACAAATATGTTTCTTATGAATTAGATAAAAATAAACTAAAAGACCTTATCAAACTCATTCAAGAGCTTGATAAAAAAAATGTGTTCTTAGACAAAATAATTAATGTTAATATTCCACGACAACAAAAGAGTCATGGATCTTCTAATAATCTTACTCAAAAAGAAGCGCAGGAACCACGAAAAATAAAAAACCGAAAAGAAAACAATGACACCAAAAAATCTCAAGAAAATAAACAAAAACAATCTCTTTCTACTGAAAGTGTTTTTCAACCATTTGTAAATAGAGTGAAATCAATTGTCCATTCTAATCTTAACCAACAGACAGAAACAACAGAGGAATCAAATGAAACAGATTACGAAAATGAAACAGATGGATCTTTTAATTCAAGTAATGAAATTGAAGGATTTACAGACAAAAGAAAGAAGAAAAAGGAAAAAAAACGTAAAAACACTAAGATAGAAAGAACAAACATGAAAAAAAAGAAAAAAGGAGTTGACGTGGCAGAAGGTTTTTATGACAGGAATCAAAATGAATTGTCTCCTGAAGAATTGAGATTGAGACAAGAAAAAAAAGATTTAGTAAAGAGGCGGTTTGATGAAATATTCAATGCGAGATTCGAGAAAGAACCTCGCGTGACCGGATACTTTAATAAAAGAATTGAAGAAGTCAAACAAGAGCAACGCGATGATTTGTTTGATTTATGGAATGATCGCCAAAATGACCTCGTGAGAAAAGTTTATGAAATCAAAAACCCTGATCATATTCAAAAACCTAGATCTGAAGGATATCATAAACAAATATTTCATGATATAGATAGGTCTAAGTTTCTTTCAAATCAGGAACCCACAATATGGCAACAAGAAACCCTAAATAGGAATGCATCGTCATTTAACAGTAAAACAAAAGAACCACAACAATCGTTTTCAACGAATGCTTCCAAAGAAGAAAAACCAACAATATTTAAAAAAACTAAAAACCCATTTTCAACTCGGGTAGAACAAACAACTGAAACGAATACTAATACTAATACTGATACTAATACTGATACTAATACTGATACTAATACTGATACAAATTTAAAAGAGAACACAACACCGAAGAAAATACAAAAAACGAAACCTGAAAGCAAGCCAAATAAATATTTAAGACAGGAACCTCAAGCTAAAATTGAAATTGAAGATAAAGAAATTAATATCGCACCGTTTATGAAAACGACTACAGATAAACCAAAATATTATGAGCATCCCTTAATTTCCGATCCATCTTTTTTTAGTAATTATTATGAATATGATACAAGCTTTAAACCCGTTTATTATAAAGACTTAGATCAGATCAAAAATACAGAAATACCTCCATACCTTACTGAAAGTTTAATTGAACTTAAAAACGGATACAATAAAGACTTACATGATAAGAGAAAGCCGCCTACTTACAACATTTGCAATGTAGATCCTTTTGAGGAAATCCATAAAAAAACAAAAGAAGTTTATAACAAAAGACGGAATGGGTTAGCTTATTTGCAGAACCATCGTAATCAAACCGAATTAGACGATATATGTAAACGGCAAAACAGATTTTTAAACGATCCTACATTGATTCGTTCAAAATTCTAACGCTGTAATCTTTCTATTATTTGTTCTTTTGACATACCTTTAACTGCATCATAGCTCATACCATGTCTAAACACTGCGGTTACCATCATTTCCAGTGCAGATCTATCCTTGTAAAAACGGGGCATATCATCTAGCATTTTTTGAATATGTGAGGGAATTGATTTGTCAGAAGTATGGCGCATCATAGCATCCACTACTTTCATCCTATCACATTTGGTCTTTGATTTTACCATAGGAGAACGTGGAACTTTTTTCACAAGAACTATCTTTGATTTAGGTCTAAGAAAACCTCCAGATTGATTGGCATAATCATCAAAAGATTCAGAACATCCACAAGTCATTTTTCTAATATTTTTTACTCTAAGAAGAGAAAAAAATATCACTACGATTTTTTAATTCTTTCCTCATAAAATCTATTTCTTCTAAATTTTTTTTTGCGTCTGTTATCAAATCTTGGAATTCAGATTCTGTAATCTCTAAATCTTTTTTATTTGTTATGTTTTTTATTTCGTTCAGCGATAAAGACAGAAAGGAATTTATGCTCGTGATGATATAATTCATTTTATCCAGATCAAGTATTACTTTTTTGTGAAAATCTATGATTGAAACTTTTTCCTGTGTATAAAATCCCTTATCAAATGGTTCAAGAATGTGTTCAACGATAAAACTTCGATTGAGATGGAATACTCTTACAATTTTGTCAATATCTAAGACCATACCAACTTTATTTTTTATTTTCGGCAAAATTATGTTTATTTGATTCAAATTATAAGAAAAAACAAGTTTAAAGTTTTCAAAAGACATAGACATTTTCTTGACTATTTTATCTATTTGATAATCTTTTATTTGTTTGATTTTAGACCCTTGGAGATTTAAAATGCCTCCAAGGTTGCCATTGCTCAAGGCAGTCTAAATTTTCGTTTGGAGGTCACCATCCCATCGAAGAGAAAGCCTCACATAAGAGATCGTGGAAACCCGAGCGAGCAACTCCCTACCGACGCAGTAGGCCTGAAATATAGGCTTTTTTGTTGTCTAAACACAATGAACTCTTTTGAAGAGGTTTAGACAACGCCTAACAATTTTAAGTTGATCTCTTTAGAGATATATGATATATGTATTATCTACTTAAGTAGTTATATCAACCTGCATTTTAAATCTCCAAGGGTCTAAAAAAATAAAAATAATTTAGATATATTCGATTTGCTTTTCATGACACAATGCATTGTAAGCGGCATCGTTTTCGG
>LFCJ01000230.1_pt1 | contig 33068 bp, 16 predicted proteins | sample 643141 | NCBI WGS metagenome assembly LFCJ01 (sample SAMN03766243, study PRJNA286221) | soda lake metagenome | biome: soda lake; feature: Kulunda steppe; material: water; isolation source: sample B1-Br-g2 brine of Lake Bitter-1 | place: Russia: Kulunda steppe | collected 2010-07
CGAGCCTGTTGACATCCAAATCACGAACGGCGAGCCACAAGATTCGATTCCATATTCCAGAGAAGAACTCGGTGAGGAGTGTTCATTCGACCTCTACATTGATGATGAACAGGTGGAATCACTTACGGCCAGCGGTACAGAGCGATGTTTTATTGGAGTAGATGACGGCGGGAGTATTGTACCGTCCTGTGAGATCATCTGAGGTATGCGCCCTGTGTTCAGCGCGATGCTACGAATCTCACCCAAACCTAACAGAACTCTCGTTGGTCAATAAGCACCTCTCATCGACCGGCTGTTTCAGATGGGAATATGTCTGGATTAGAGGATTTCAACAGAGCCACCGTGATTGAATTTAGAAAACTGCCTTGCTTCTTTTACGACAATCACAGCAGCTCAATCAATCGCTCGTAGCCGAACGCCGAATAAGAGGTTTATTAACTAAACTTGGTCGCTATGACAGAGTTGATAAAATCAGCACACTCTCTTGATTCAGCCTTAGAATGGACACTCTTCGCCAGTCTGAATTTATGTATTTCATTAGCAGCATATATTTCAATGGAAGGATACACCCCGACTTGAACTTCTGTGACTTTTTCATAAGGTATAACCCATCTCTCACTGTCGGAGATGATTCGTATGCCAAGGTCAGTGATGGCTAATGAACCTGTTTCATCGCCCTCTATTATTTTTATGTTTGTCCCATGCTTGTCTACCATGTAGGACCAATCAGGCAGTATAACGCCTTGTGAGAGAGCGAATAAATAATGCGGTTGTTCATTGTTTCGAAGATAGGGTAATATATCTGCAAAGTACCTTTCTCTCCCAGAGAGGCGCTTGGCCGTCACAGTGGAGCCTTTAGCCTTACGTGCCAAGTTTACCGGTTGTTTCGAATATTGCTCATTATTGCTACTACCAGCGGCTTTCGAAGCCATATTAAAAACATCCCGAATATCAAAATCTACGTCGATATAGGCTTCAGCGATTAACCCGAACGCTGAATCAAAATCTAGTGTACGCTCTCCCGTTTTGACCTGCACCAGTGGTCGAGGTTTTTCAAGTTGTCTCTGCTCTGCAGTGTAAATATCCTCAAACTTATTACAACCTCCAGTATGATCAATGGTCTTTAATTGGATATCTACTCCAGAGACGAAGGTGCATAACATATTTTTTAGATATTGAACATCTTCGTTTTTTTTACTTACTGCTACGCCAATATCCCCATTATGTTTGATTAACTCTATTGCGTACACCCCCTCATAATATATTGACTCCCCCCTCTTGTGGTCACCCACGATTTGAGTAATTTCAACTCGCATATCTTCATATTCTTCAGTATCTTTCGGCGTGCCGCGATGTCTAAGAGACGTTGGTGATCCAATGAACTGTTCAGGGCATTCAGAATAATCCGGAATAGGCGTTGTCCATGATATCATAAATTATTCTCTCATTGATGAGTCAAGAATCTTTCTTTAATATCATTAATATATCAATTTCTCATTTTCAATAAAAATGTACATCTATTAGAATTAATTATTTCTACTTGAATTATACCTATATCCTTCCAAATATTCTCCCACAGCACCATCTTTTGAATACGTTGGTCATATCGAAGTACAATTATCTATCCAGATACGTTCGGTCGGTTAACGGCTCCTTTCATCGACCAGTTTTGCAAGAGAGTTTGTATAGTCCTACCGTCCCGAAACAAATGTGGACTTTCACAAGAAGGGCATTCTGATGTGTGTTGGTAGTCAACCGACTAGTATCCGTTGAGTTTGACCAATGGTTGTGCTATAGTTGTGCCCTGTATTCAGAGCGGCCTTTGAGAATTGCCACTGGTTGAGTATTTCAACGGGGCCGTACCGTAGTATATACTGTAAGCGACTTTATCCAACTCCTCCGCTCGTTCAGCCAGCAATTGAATTAACTCCCGTACGGTCATTCTGTCTTCTTGAACCATGGTTGTATCTACAGCATATTCGATCGCTTCAGCGTAGCTGGAGCGATCATGATCTACCATGATTCGTATGAGTTTTCCGCTAGCTCATTACTGATTGTGACTGTTGTATACCCTTCTGGAGGCATAGTTCATTACAGATTCTGTTTACAGTAAAAGTTACGGGAAGTGTATTCAGAACTTCTCTTAAGTACTAGTAGTTGAAAATCACAGTTAATAAGAACTACACAATTCATAAGTCGAGAAATCACACATAATCAAAAATTCAGTGGGGGGTACCAAGTGCATCACCAGTATTTATCTAATGGTGACTACAATATAAGTAGCCGATGAGAATATGATCAATGGTAATTTAATTTTATAGTAGATAAGCTATTTATAATCTCTTTAGAATGTCTGTCCTATTTAATAAATAATTTTCCGCTCTTAATATCAATTGGATTGTCAATCCCCTATTGATTTTTGTAAATAGAATCTGAATAATTCGTTGTCACTTCCGGGTTGTGTGAAATATGATCATAATCAAGATAAAAAGATGAGTCAGGTTTCGATTCCATTCGGTTTGGACCCTCATGGGACTGAAGTACCGATTTCAGAGGCTATTAGAGGAAAATTAGATTATTACCGATGTCCAAAATGTGATAATCCTCTCACACCGCGGATGGGTAAACAACGTCGTTATTTCGCTCATAAACGAGGCGTACTTGAAAATGACGAGTGCCAATTATCCTCTCAACAAGACGTCGACCGAATGGTCGATAACCTACGGACCTCTGACATTGAAAAACAAGAATCTGCCAGACAGATTCGTACGTATATCGGTGAAGAGCCTGGCGGTCGACTTCGGCTCTTCGGAGTAATTCCATCCACTGAATGGGAGCAGTTTGGACTGACAGCGGATGTTGACGCCATAGTTCAAAAGTGCTCAGTATCGACGGAGGGTGTCATCCACTCGCCAACCGGAAGAAGCTTCCACCCATCCGAGCCCGAGGTCTCATTCGAATTAGACCCCAGTTCTACCAATTTTCAAGTGACTATTGACGGTCCAAATCAGTTGGACAATATTGTCGGTAACTGGTCTGCAGACGGATTATCAGCTAGTGATATCTTTGTTGGCGACCAAACAAGAGCCCGGAGATCGAACTCTAAACGACAAATAAAACCGGGCGAGTGGATTTATGTTGTCACAGACGGCGGCGTTGGTATGCTTGGCGAGGAGATGTCTCTTCACACATTAAGGAACTGGGAGATTCTGGCGTTCCCAGCGCGAAAAGATACTATTGATATCCTCAAACAGTATGGAGCAGACCTCCGTACCGACAAATATGGATTTGAGGCAGATGTGGTCTTGCCTGCCAAAGCTCATCCCACAGCTGACAAGCCCATCGAGGGTTTGCCGGGATCTACGGTGCTAATCGGGGTTACCCCTGCCCAAGAAAAGGACCCAATGTTTGAGATTGTCTCTATTCCCAAACGGGAAGCTGATACTGTCGAACTTGATCCGACTGGCCCGGGTAATACTCGATTCTACAGGACAAAGGTGCCTCAACAAGGGTCCAGGCGAATCAGTGTTCATCAGCGAAACTCGAGCCGACATCGTTTGATCCATCTCCATGCCGTCGAATATGAAAACAAGAACTCACTTGCAGATTCGATGTACGGTGATCTTGGGCTCACCATCAACCATGACGGTCAATCTGTGCTCTTATCACCAACTGGAGATACTCGATCGGTTACCATTGAATCTTCGGTGACTCCAGCAACGTTGCCTGGTATGGTAGACTACGTCGGACCAGACGGTATAGACTTAGAATTGAAGGCTCACTTCCCTTCAGACCATCCAGAGGCACCTTCATTCATTCGTTCCACTACAGACCTCGAGTCAGACCTCAGCAACATGGGCCACTGGGTGATGCAGGGCTGTACATCAATTGATGTTATTTTCGAAGGTATTGGGTCAGTGTCGATGATATTCGACAAAGAAAACTCTGAAGGAGCGATAGCATGACATTATCAAGCGGTAATCGATTTTCAGAGAAATTGAGTATCCATGGTAAACAGAATACTGGAAGCGTCAATGTTAATGGTGAGACAATATCTGTCGGTCCCGTGATTTGTGAGGAAGGAGAACGCATCCAACTCCAATACCTTGGTACACGGGAAGCTGAAAACACATCATTATCATATGCGATTTGTCTCAGCAATCATGCTATTGATCAAGAGCAGTACAACGAGTATCTTGATCAGATCATCGACTTACTCACACCCGACGGACCACCTGAGCCGGGCACCCAAACCTATGTGAAGATTGTAGAGGTTTCGGACACCGGCGTTGGCTATGCATCACCAGGTGGCCAACGAGTCACTTTAGGCCCCGTTGTTGCCGACGTGGGTGACTTCGTACAGATAAAAGGCGTCTCACAGACACATGCGTGGGTGGTCGATGAAAATATCCAAGGTGAGAATTACAATACCCTCTTTTGGATTCTCTCTGAACAATATGATAAACTCCCTATTAATTTGGGTGATGAGTACAAAAGTGCTGTCGCTAAATTTGAAGGGGAGATCGCTACGTGCTATGTGAAAAACGTCCCAATCGTTGTGCCGGATTGCGATGGTAAGATCGGACAGAAGCTAGACATCCGTGTCTCCAAGTTTGAGGATAGACAAATCTGGGGCGAAGTTATTGAGTTGTACGATGAGGTGAGCCGGATTAGGAATCCAGGACATTGGGCAAGGATGCAGTGGCTCCAGGATGCCGGATTTGAGGAGCCCACTTTCCTCCGAGTTACCTCCAAGTACATTGGCGTTCCAATCGACAAGTTACCCGAAGATCCGGACCAACTGAAGTCTGCGTTGATTAGCGAGTCAATTCGACTCTGTTTAGCCCATAAAGCAGCCGAAAGTAGTGATCCGTATCCAAGAGCTCATATCACCGGCATCCGACACTGGGTTACTCATAAACTCGAGCCAATTATTGACAAGTCGGATGGCGATGATGGCTGGTTCCGACAGTACCTTGATGAAAAGAACGGTCCCAACCTCTTGTTCATTGGTGATGTGCTCAAATTATCCAACGGATATTATGCTGCGGGGGCCACACGGGCAGTTCTGATAGGTCATGAGATTGCAATCCTAATATCCGGTGTCCCAACGGCAGAGTTCCTTGACGCGGGGTTAGATGTGAAACTCAGAGGGTCCACGCGGTTGATACAAAATACATCTAAATCGGAGTTGCAATCTCATGGTATTGCGATCCAAAAGCAGGAAGAGTACACGACAGACGAAGTGGGAACGTACGATATTGAATTCCTAACTGAATTCATCGACTCCCGGAAACTCACAGAGTGGCAAGGTGGGGACGCCTGGGAAGCTTATGGAGGTGAATCTGGCTATGGGTGGACTTGGCGAAAGATCCCGTTAGAAATCAAAGATACCGTAGATCGAATCGTGAGTCTGTGGCGAGAGCCAATCGAATATGGGGGCGACGAGTATTATCTTCGAGTTGAAAACGACAATATCGTAAACGAAGTCCGCGTACCACGCCGGTATTTCAAGCAACTGTGTCTCATTATTGATGCAGCTAGTGGTGTTCCACGGACTGTTGAGATCTCTCCGCTCCCAAGCACATCAAGCTTTCACTTGGCAGTAACATTTTCACCACCACGGTCACAGTACCGCTGGCTCACAGCTGTCGGTTCTGAGTGGCGTGAATTTGCGAACAAGCGTATCCATTGGGAAGTCCCATACGGTGCGGTTGATTCGGTTATTGAGGCATTCAAACAACTCCCCGTACAAATCGATGATGGCCGTCCAAAATAATTGCAAACAATGAAATCAATCAAAGAAGTCTCTGAACAAATAGAAAAAGACCTTCAACAGTACATTGAATCGAGTTACCACTTACATCATCCTCGGTTGATTGAAGAACGGAAACATCTGATGGATGACGGTGAGACATCTACCAAACCATGGGTCGAGGCAACTCCGTCATATAAATCAGGGAAGAAATTTCGCGATTTAGGGCTCCCCGCAGAAGTGGTTAACCTTCTCAAAGATCTCGAGAGTGACGGGCTGGATATTTTCGACCCCCCCTATAAACACCAAGCAGACGGACTACAGTCCTTTTTCAATGATAAAAAAGACCTTATTGTCTCGACAGGAACTGGCTCCGGGAAAACTGAAATATTCCTGTATTCAATTCTCGGTCAACTAGCAAAAGAAGCCCAGCGCGGCAATACTCCCGATCAGCGAGGAGTTCGGACACTCGTCTTGTATCCGATGAACGCACTTGTTGCTGATCAGTTGGCTCGAATGCGGCAACTATTCGGTGATAAAAATGGTCGCCAGACGTTGGCCGATCGTATGGGTCGGACTGTTCAATTTGGCATGTATACTGGACGGACACCTTATCACGGTGAGTTCGATACAGGTAAAAACGATACACGGCTCAAACCAGTAATTGATCGCTATCTAAAACTCCAAAAAAATCGTCCCAACCTCTACGAAGAACTCGATGAAATGGGTCGGATTCCTGCGAAGGATCTTGAAGGCTACCGAAATAAAAGGGCTTCCAAGTCGAAGCACTTCCGAACACAGCCTGGGGATGCGGAGTTATACTCTCGGCAGGAAATGCATGGTGAGAATAACCCCCACGGTGGTATTCCAGATATCCTAATTACGAACTACTCAATGCTGGAGTACATGCTTCTGCGCCCAATTGAGAACAAGTTCTTCGAAAAAACCAAAGAGTGGCTCAATGCTGATGAAGAGAATGAACTCAATATCGTCCTCGACGAGGCACACCTCTATCGTGGTGCGCAGGGTGCAGAGGTTGGTCTACTATTGAGTCGACTCCTACAGAAGCTTGACATCTCTAGAGAGCGTGTCCGCTATATCCTTACCAGTGCGACAATGGGAGATAACATTGAACAGGCTGCACCGGAGTTTGCAGCCCAACTTACAGCTGGTGACAAAAGTGACTTTGCAGTGATCAAAGGAACCCAAATCGAGTACGATGGCGGCTCAATCGGTGATGAACGGACTGCACAACTCCTCGAACGGATCGGGTATGAATTAACCCCGGCTAAAATTAATAATCTCGCAGCTGATCGCGGATGGGATTCGTATGAAGGAAGTGAGAATGTCGATGACCTCCGCGGGTATCTTGCGTCACAATTAGAGTCAGATGACCTATTCAGGTATGCACACTCGTATTTAAAGGGTGAACCACTACCACTATCAGAACTTGCAGACAAAATCTTCGAAGACATAGATGAGGATCTTGCGAAAGAGGCGACTGGGAACTTTTTGTTTTTGTGTACTGAAGCCCGCGAGGGGGAGGGTCAAGCTCTCCTCCCAACAAGACTGCATCTGTTCTTGAAGGGCCTTCCGCGGCAGTTTGCCTGTATTGATCCGAATTGTAGCGAACGGAGAGCTACTGACGGAGAGAATCTTCTAGGGAAGTTCTATACAAATCCTCGAGAGGAGTGTGACTGCGGTGCGAGAGTATTTGAACTCCTCAGTCACCGTACTTGTGGTGCTGCGTATTTGCGAGCCTACCGCCGACGGAACGATACTACCGGTCGCACATTCCTCTGGTCAGAGGGTAGTAACTCAGAGTCTCTCGAAGAGGTTCATCTCTGTGTTGAAGAGCCACGTGAAGGCGGTCCGAATGAACGGTCACTTCGGGATACAACACCCAAGCGAAAACTCAGTATTGATACGGGGCACCTGTTGGAAGATCGCTTTGTAAATCACGACTCACCAGACCAGTATATTGACGCGTGGACTCCACCTGAGGAGCCACCGTCTGATGATCATCCACGTAGTTGGACACAGTGTCCTGTCTGTGGCATCCAAGAGTCGTGGCGACACGGGGAAACAAAAATCCAAGATCTGGAGACCAAAGGTGAGGAGCCGTTCGCAAATATTGTCCGCTCGATGTTTGAAATGCAACCAGAGGATATCAAAAAGGTTGGCTCCGATAAGTACCCTAATGCCGGGAAGAAGATACTCTGTTTCTCCGATGGCCGTCAAAAAGCGGCCCGACTCGCTCGGGACGTCCAAGCGACTGTCGAGCTAGACTCGTTCCGTGAAGTAGTGGCAGATATCGTTAGCAATCAAGAGGAACCCCTCACGATGGATAAGTTCTTTATTGAATTCGTCCTCTACTGCAAAAAGCACGGGATCGTCTATTTTGATAATAGTGACGAATATCAAACTGCTGGCAATGTTGTGTATGAAGGTTCACGGTCTGCCTTCCAACATCAAGTCAATAATCTCGAAATAATCGCAAATCGGTACGGTTTGGATGGCATCGATGAGATTCCAGGGCACCCAGCTGCGAAGACAGAACTATCTAATCGGCCGCGACAGTTTGACTCTACGCTATTAAGATCATTCGGAGATGAAAACTACTCTATTCCATCCGCACTAATTGGATATCTCCGACCAACAGACTCTGGATTAGATCATATTACGTCTTCTCTCCCTGATGTCGATCCTGAGTTGGTAGAAGCGATCGTCATTGAGGTACTCTGGACTGCCTGTAAAGAACGAGCCTACGATAGCGAGATTAACCCACACCAACGTTCAGATTCAATTCAGTGGACCTACTTTACCGAGTCCAACCAAGGTCTAGATTGGGAAGAACTTGTCCCTGAGCATATCGTCGACATAGTGGGGTGCAAACTCGCTCAGTCTGATCTCACCAATTTGCAGACAGCACTCATCTCGGATGAGGGACCGTTCGAATCCGCTGGAAATATGCGATATATGGTTGATCCAAAGAACGTAACGCTGGAACTTCGGGTCGACGGAAGTTGGTACCGTTGTACCGGATGTCACCAATTTTCGGCGATATCACTTGACGGCCACTGTCCACGTGAAGACTGTGGCGGAACTGTAATCGAAGTCGACGATTCGGACCCTCATCTGAATTCACGGAAAAGCTACCTCCGAAAACCACCTCAGAAAATCGTCAATGATGAGGCCGATCCGTTTACACTGCGTTCAGAGGAACACTCCGCACAACTCACAGCGAAGGACAACTCTGAGGCAATGTCTCGGTCAGAGGAGTATGAACTTCTTTTCCAGGATATCTTAGTTGGTGATGAAACTGAACAACCGATCGATGTACTAAGTTGTACGACGACAATGGAAGTCGGAATTGACATTGGAAGCCTCACAGGGGTTGCGATGCGAACAGTTCCACCAGCTCCCGAGAATTACGAGCAGCGTGCTGGTCGGGCTGGCAGGCGTGGTGCAGGTCTATCGACAATTGTTACGTTCGCCGATAATTCACCTCATGAGACGCGGTACTTCAATGAGCCAGGAGATATGATTAGCGACCCCGGCACCGAACCAATTATTTATGCTGGCAACAAAAAAATCGCTCAACGCCATGTTAATGCTACACTGTTAGCTCGCTTCTTTGATGCATCTACCATCGAACCTGGTGCAAGCGTGTTTGAGTCATTGGGAACCGGTGCTTCATTCTTTGCCGGTGACGGTCGCTACACACTGAATACTTTTGAACAGTGGACGCAGTCGAACATTCTCAATACATCCAACACCGCCGGAGAGATTGGTGCACTCCTGCCTAACGAACTTGGAGAGTCTCGAGGATCTGATTGGCGAAATGAATTCATCGAAAATGCAGCTGAAGAGTTCTTAGAAGATCTCCGGTCACTGAGTACTCGTGGTGGCTGGGACATCGACACTGACGATGAAACAGATTTGCTAACGGTGTTACTGGATGATGCACTTCTTCCAACATTCTCGTTCCCAATCAATGTCTGTGACTTCACCGTTCAAGGACAAGACAAGGACACGGGCCAACCAAAGACACGGTATGAGATGTCTCGGGATATGAAGCAGGCCCTCTCGACGTACGTTCCTGGGCGAGAGATAGTGGTTGATAAGAAGACATTTGAATCGTACGGGGTCTACTTCAAATTCGCCGAAGATGCAGTCAACCGGGCGAGTGGCCAAGAGTGGGAGGATCTCGATTGGATCAATTTTTGTCCCGTTTGTGAGACTGTATTCGAGCAAGATGACCACAGCATGTCTGATTATAATGATCCCTGTACTGTCTGTGGTGAACCAGACGTTGTTTCTGTGCAAAAGTTCACGCCGCCAGGATTTGCACCAGAGATCGACCAACAAGGACAGCCGGAACAGAGTGATTACTCGAATGAAGATAGAGTCTATGCTACACCACCAAAGTATCCATTAACGCCTACTTCTGAATCAGAGTATAAATCGGGTGATTTTAAATCTGTAAAAAAAGGAGGGGTCTCAACAGTCGGCCAATTGGACAACGAGAAACTTATTGTCGCGAACTTCGGTCCTGATGACCAAGGGTTTGAGGTCTGTAAGAAGTGTGGTGCAGTCGGCCTCGAAGAGCTTCAGAGCCCGCATAATCGGCCTTACCCGAAGGACGTACGGAGGATGGATTTATCGAGGTACTCACAGCGATGTGACGGGAGCACTGTCAAAACGAGTTTTAGCCATTCGTTCCCAAGTGACTTGACGGTCCTTCGCATCCCACTAAATGATCCGCTTGAGTTTGTGCCCGAAGCAGACTGGTTCGAATCAGCTGGACAGTCACTTGCTGAAGCCCTGGTCATGGGTGCCTCACAAGCACTTGGGATCGAGGATGATGAATTAGAGGGTGGCTTCCGAACACGGTCTTCCGATGTTATTGCGGAGGAACATAGTCGCGGATTGATCGAGATTTTCCTTTTTGACACCACCCCCGGTGGTGCTGGCTTTTCAGCGAAAGTTTGGGAGGAGTTCGATGATGTAGTCACTACAACTCAAAACCTACTAAACCAAGATTGTTGTAGTTCTGCATGCCACAGGTGTCTCCGCCGGTATGATAACCGCCATCTCCATGGGTCATTGAATCGTCATCTCGGTGATGCATTGCTAGACTATGCAACTACCGGAGACACTCCTGAACCGAATCAAAATCGCGCTTCATCGTTAGTATCTAGACTTGAACAATCACTGAAACTTCACGATGAATCCATAGAATTGAGTCAAGATCCCGGCCGTGAGAATCAGTGGACCGTGAGATCGAACGATAATACGTACCAATTCGGCGTCCGATCATGCCTTCGTGAGCCACGTTCACAAGGTGGGATAGATGAAGACATTTCGGACTACCAACTCATACACAGGTTACCAGAAGTCGCTACAGAGATCGTGCGGTCACTTGACTAACTAACAATGAGTGATGACATGACGATTGATTGGTCGTATTCGAACGCCCGATTATATGAGTCATGTCCACGATCACTGTTCTATCACTATTGGCAACACCTCAAGAAAAAAACGGACTCCAATGCCGCTGGTGAACGTGTAATCCAGGATCATCTTGGATCTGGTGCGTTAATTGGGACTGCTATCCACACAGCACTCAGCGAACATATCGGTCGGTGGTCCCGTGGTGAGCAAAGTGGACTCAAGATTATCCGCCAGGTAGCTCGAGACTATATTCAAAAAACAATAGATACCAATTCAAAGATGGGTTCCGACATTGGCCCAGAGTCATTGATTCAAACCACTGATGCCCATATCGAACGATTCTTTCGGATCATTTGGCCCCAAATACGAGGGTATCGATACATACTCCACGAAGAGACACATTCGTTTGCGGTTGGATCTACAAAGGTCTGGGTACGTCCTGACCTGTGCACTCGTGATCATGGTGAATTTATAATAACTGACTGGAAATCACGCCAACCGACTCTTTTTGAAGACCCTTCACTTCAGCTTCGAGTATATGCTCTCTGGGCCCATCAAGAATTTGAGCCAGACATTGATCGGATTTCCATTCAATTAGTGTTCACTAGTGATGGAAGTATCGACCATCAGTCCGTAGACAAAAGGGATATTAGCCAACTCAGGGATAGGATTATTGCTGATGTAGAACTGTGGGGGAATCCAAACTGCCAATCTAATTTCCCGACGCATGAATCATTTGAGAAGTGCTCTACTTGTCCGTATCTTCACTCTTGTAACACTGGCCAGACTACAGTTAAAAATAGTCCGTGACCGAAAATCATCTCACTAACTGGCTAAATCCAGTTTGAGCTTCCTCACCTATATTTGGAGATCAATTCGCGGATATCGTCGGAGTCAACGTAGAGGCCCTGGAGACGGGTAATTCTGTCTGCTTCTTTTAGTAGCATATCACCATCTCCCCCGAGTTCCTCGGCACCTCCTTCGTCAATTAAGATCCGTGAGTCAGACTGTTTTGGCAGGCGAAAGGTCACACGGGTGTCAAGGTTAGCTCGTAAGTCTGTATCTATTGAATCGTGGGAAGGCCGTTGAGTGGAGACAACAAGATGAACTCCTTGAGCTCTTGCAATCTGGGCGATACGCCGCACGTTATCCTCGGTTTCATCAGCTTCTACACCCAACTGTTGTAGGAGATCAGAGTACTCATCGATGATCACAACGATCGGTTTCATCTGATTATTGTGGTTTTGTTCATTGTATTCCCCAATATCCCGGCAGACGCTCTTCCGGAGCAGTTTTTTTCTGCGAGGTATCTCTTCTTCTACGAGCCACTCAAAGAGGTTGGCTGCGTCCTCAGAATCGGTGATTACTTTATTCTTTACTAGATTGGGCAGTGAGTCGAAGAAAATGAAATCCGTCTCCTTAGGATCAATCAGTGCTACTTCAACGTTATCTTCGCCTTTCTGTTCAATGAAGTTCAGAATTAGAGAGTACAGGAAGACTGTTTTTCCGCCGCCTGTAGCTCCACCAACCAGCATGTGAGGCGCTTCCTGGAGATCAGATCTGTAGATTTCTCCATCAGGTGTAACCCCTGCTAAGTACGGGAGTGATGCGGTCTCGATTTGGTCTTTTGGTGCATACTCGTTTCTGTACTCTCTGAGTGGCACGATAACATTATTTTCTCGGGGGACATCTAGAGTCACATATTCGGTACCAGATAGACGTTGGATGATTGGTTCTTTGTCAAAGGCCATTTCCCGGGCAATGTCCTCGGAGCGCTTCTCTAAAGAACTCTGTTTTTCGCCCGGTGCTAGCAGGATTTTGTATCGAATGACATTTGGCCCAACTTCGATATCGTCTGGATTGATGTCGCGGATGTTGATCCTATAATCATTTAAAGCCTTTTTAAGAGCCTCTACAGACTCTGAGTAGTCTTCAGTATCACCAAACCGCTTGCTGGAACCCTGATCCACCTCGGTAGGTTCATCTTCTACTGTGATGTCTTCCCTGACCATCGATTCGAGGTCATCTGCCTCGGTTTCTCCGTCTATCTCTTCTTCGAGTTCTTCGATTTCTTCACTCTCTTCTTTATTTATTAATTCTGGATGTTGATTTTCTCGATCTTCTATCCCGCTTACGATCAACTGCTTGATCGACTGACGTGAAAGTTTGTCGACGCGTATTGACTGGGCGTTCGGAGTTAGTCCGTCGATTCGCTTGTCAGTAGTCGCTTCACTGGTGACTTCAACAGAAATGATACGTGGGTTGATTTTGATTTTTGCGTCTCTTTTGAACACTTTGTTGATCCGATCTGCCCAATCCTCCTTCCCCTCCATACTTTCTGCAGAAGTGAGTTCGTAGTACAGTTGTTCTCGGAGAGCTTCTTTTCGTGGTGAGGTGGTGACGTTGGTATCGCCAGAAAACAATCCCCGAATCGTCTCTGTACTCTCAAAGACTTGGTCAACGGCACTACCCTCTACAATCTTCGTACCCTCATCGTCTGTGATGGTGTAGGCGCTGCTTGTCTCCTCGAGAGTCTTGATTTCAATAATATCGAGTATTAGACCCCTTTCTTCATCGAACTGAACTGTGAGTATATCTGCACGGCTCTCGTTGTCTCCCAGATTCAACCATTCACGAGTTCTGGGATTATCGATCGAAAAGATGAGCTTCGGATCGGCCAATGTTTGTTGTAGCCACTGGACTGCGATGATCGAGCCGAGCAAACCCTTTGTGTTACGTGACTTTCCACCACCCAGTGTCTCTTGGGTTATGAGACGGAGAAGCCCACTTTGCTGAAGGTCAGCGATCCGTTCGGCAATTTCTTCGAGGTCAGTATCGTCTGGGGCCAATCGGTATTCGTTGATGATACGTCGCAGGATTCGTCGGAAGTAATCGATGTCCTCCGAGTATGTAGCGAAGTCTCGATCACCACGTCGCTCTCTCGATATTAAGTGCTCTTTCCAGAACGGATTTCCATTCATCGGCGGCGAGGAAATAGAGACCCAAATACTGTTGTCCAGAAGTTTATCAATGGTGTCCTTGTCGACATCTAATTCGTTAATTTCGGCGTTGTGGATGGCCTGTCGCTGATTGTACAACTGGTTAACGAGATCTTGGTACTCGGAAAAAAGGACACCCTCCTTAGACGGTGAGATATTGATCTTATTTTCTAACAGATCGTAATTAAACTCTTTTGGTACGTACAACGGGTGAATTGTAGTATCGGCATCTCTCTCGAAAGTTTGGATGCTGAAGTTGCTCTGGTCGTTAATCAGGATGAAGTGTTTCGGATCACCGATCAGATCCTCAACATAAGCTTCGTAGCTGGTGTGTTCGTTGGTAATAATCTCGTATTTTCCAGTATCGTTATCTGGGCCAAAGAGGTTGATAACATCTTCCGCCTCGGAGTTGGAGAGACTTTCGTTGAGAACTGGTTTCTCGTCGTCTTTGATGAACGCGAACTCTATAGTCGCGCCCTGAATTAGTCTCTCATCGGCTAAGTCTACGATGTCTGTCAACAGGTCTGACGGATTGAGTGGATCAATGACGCTAATCTTTAGATGACGTTTGGACGGTGGGTATGCGGAGACAAATTTGTTGAGTACGTAGTTATAAAATTTGGAATTCGTTCCTTCAGCAGCGTTCTCAATCCGGGTGTAGACTGGCAATCTATCAAGTTCGGATGATTGAACCAAATAGGTTTCATCGGTCAGTCTGTAGTTACCACCAACGTGGATGCTTCGAAGAACGTGAGGCTGTTCTTCGACGCTGTTGAGTAGGAAATTCCGTTCTTCCTCAGTCAAAGAATCTTTTTCATCGTGGACTTCCCGTGCCAGCTGAGTGTATTTCCAGAGATGGAGGGGGTGAAGCGGTGAGAGAACGAGTTCTCTATCGTCCTCATATTCGAAAATTATTGTGTCGAACATGAGGAAGTCAGATAGCAGCTTCGAAGAGCCTTCAGAACTCACTTTCTGGATTTCTCGGTATTTTTTATCGAGCTTATCTTGGACCTCTCGGTATGCCTCGATGTACTCTTCTGCCGAATCCAAGAGTGATTCATCTCCAAGCAGACGAATCAACGGATCTGAAAGTAGTCCTGGTAGTGAAATAACCAACTTTCTCCGTGCCTCTACGTATCTGTTGATAGTATCAACAAGGTCCTCGAATTTACCTGTGTTCTCGGCAGCTATACGTAGTTTCTCGAAAGTACTATCTTCTTCACGTGGGCTCAGACGCTCAGTTCGGAGCGCTTGGAAGTTCTTCACCCCACTTTGACGATCCTCCGGATTGTGGATAATTCCTCCAAAGATATCCTCCGTAACGAAGTGTTTAATGAAGTAATAGAGGTCATCGTTTACATCGAACACCAATTGTTCATCTCCGGTGAATTCTAAATCGATTCGGTCTTCCTCTTGATTTACTGCTTCTTCGTATTTTTTGTCAAAATCGTTTGATAGGCGTTCTAATTCCTCATTTTCATCTTCGAAAACAGCTTCGAGACCAGCTGATTCGGTGTCCCTTCTAGTGTTGGTGGTATTACGACGTGAACTGGAGGAACTCGAGGTGGTGAATATATCATCGACTTCTTTATATGTTAACTCTTTTAGAATTGAGGTATCTCCTGTTCTTTCGAATCGGCGCAGATTGGCAACAGATCGTTCCCGCTTTTTTTGATCACTATCGTCGACTTTGGTGACGCTATTGGTTAGTCGACGGCGGTCTTTGTTTGACATATGGGAGATACGTAGCACTAAATCCAAGTTGTCAGAGAGCCGCTCGGATATTTCATCTGGATTGTTGAGCCCAGGATCGTTAAAGAGCCTTAGGCGGTGTAATTCCGTTCCAAGAGCATCAAGTGACTCTTGCTGAGAGTCTCGGAGGGTTGCGGTTGCGTAGTCAGCAACGGCAGGTATCTCGAATCTCTCATAGAGATCCGACCCCAGAGTTTCCCAGAGCGCTTGAGCAGGCGGACTGTCAGAAAATAGGTCGTGTTCCTGCATTCGGTCGGTGATTTCACGTGTAATCTCTGCCAGAGGCAGGTCAACCATGCCTTCGAAATCTTTCATTGAATTGAGTCGGGCATGATCTCCACGGACGAGGATTACAAGTTTCTCCGGTTCTGTTCGTCCGTTCCAGTTGTAATGTGTTGGCGTACCATTCCGCCAATTAACTGCGACACTGACTTTATCAGTAAGTCTGACTGAGGTGCCGTCTGATGCAGATTGAAGTGGGTCAAGATCTGCTTCATCGATGCTTACCATCGCCAAACCAACATTATATTTCGTGTTCTTGCAAAGCGTGTTGACGAATGTCTCAGCATCGAATCGGGGTGGTGACTCTATAATAACCCCAATATTCTCTTCTGTAAGTTGTTCAACCGTCTCGTTGCCAATTGCTTGTCCGAGAAGTTGCTCGGTACTTCGAGTTGAGTTTAGAGTATCAGTAGATTGGGTCATATCTTGGCCTCCGGAACAGAAATAATAGTAACGCCATCTGCATATTCTTCTGCGTATCCTAAGTCTGAGACTGCGTTTTTGAATCCATTGTAGTTCTGATTGTTCAACGGATCACTTTGGGATGCACTCGCGCCGAGTCTGATATCCCATTCAGCAAGATGGTTGCGATCCTGCTCGGTACCACCAACGATGATTCCATACCGACTCCGAAGTTCCTCAGACAGTTCTTGCAGTGATGTGCTTTCACCAGGTTCGATCACTGAGAGTAGGATCGGTTCAAGCATCTCTGGATCTGGGCGAAAACGGCGCTTGTTCGCTCTATTTCCACGTGGTTTGAGTAGGCCGGACCTCCAACCGTAGGTCTGGGCCGTAGAGTGCGGAGTATATGTATCGAACCGATTTGAAAAATCGTGAATAACGTTACTGACAGCGTCAACTAACTGGTCAAAGGTTGTGTCCCGTCGGGGATCTCTCGACGCCCGAAACACTTGCTCAAATTTTTTGTAGTCTTGATCTATTTTGTCCTGCTTATTCCGGTTCAGTTCCAGGAAATTCTGATTTTCTATTTCACGGAATACAGTATCCTCATCGTAGCTTTTATAACCATCTCTGTCAAGAACGTGTTCAACACCGAGTCTGGTAGCCAATTGGATTTGTGACCCAACAACACGGAATGATTCGAGACTCGCATCTGCGACCGGGTTTCCCGTATTCCCTGTGTAATTGAATACGAGGGGGACAGGTTCTTCATTACGTCCACCGTCCCGAATCTCGTTGTGGCGGTTCGCCATATAAACGTAAAATAGGAATCCGCTAAATTTGATGACGCGTCGAAGGTCGCGGGCGTAATTCAGGTCGTAGTCTCCATTCGCGTCCTTGAGATGCAAAGATAGCGTATTAAATCCAGTGGCGAACTCATTAGCCATCTTCCCGTCATCGAAAGCATCCCCGAGTTCTGGTTCTTGCCATGGTGAGATGATAACGTTCTCCGTTTCCCCATTCTTTGCAAGTGGTCGGAATAACAACGAAATTGGATCGTGGTGGTCTTGGAGTTGATCACTAAGTTTGTCCTGAATATCACTGTTAGACCGCTCTATAACGGCATAGATGAAATTTGAGGGTGATACACCAATAGTCCGATAAGAAATAAACCAGTCGCTCATCGAGGTCATGGCCGAGCGGTAAGGAGTACTGGCGTAGAGTGCATTATCGTTATCTAAGACCTTCCTGATCCGGTATCGGATATTATCTAATTGTTCATGAGTCAGTTCATGAGAAGACTCAAACATCTTGTGATACTTTTCATCGAGTTCGCTTGAAGGCGTGTTACTCGGTTTTTCAACGAATTTGAAGACATCCTCTGATTGGTACGTTGAGCCAAGGACATTGCTAAATATGACTTGTGCCAAGTGCACTGGTCTTGTGGAACTGGAGGTAGCTTTGAATCCGAATACTACTTCGGAGGCATCTCCGTTCACATCATTGAGTCTCATTGGCATCGCTATTCACCGCCGCTCCATCTGGTATCGATCATCGTTGATTGTCAAAATCTCGAGTTCTCCGGTTTCGGCATCCATGATATGGACTGTACCGTGGTCCTCATCGTGGCTTTCTCTATATTCGATCTCCTCCATAAATTCGAGTAATTGCTGTTCTTCCTCTCGACCTCGGAGGACGTACGGAATATTTCCTTCAAGTGCCCCTAGGGTCTCTGAAAGTTCAGGATCAATGCGTAGTCTTACTGTGGATTCTCGACCCTTGTATTCGAGGACGTGATGGTCGTGATTGTAGTCCATTGCGTCTCTGATTACAGGATGCAGTTTCGGAACCTGTCGGTTCAGTTCTCGTTTGGGGATCTCTGTCCGCGAGATCAGAGAGAGCGAACTCTTTGACCGATAGTTGTGAGACAGCCATACACGCAGGTCAGAGCCTTTGGAAGAGTCTGGCATAAAGTAGCTGTTAATCATCTCTATGACGTCCTCTTTCACGCGATCATTCGGACGCTCTCTGTTTCGCTGGTCGTGGAACGAATAGTTGATATCGTGGTAGAGGTCGCATGCAGAATAATTCTTGATTCCTGTATCTTCAAAATAAAACCGGCGTTTTTTTTGGATAAAGAGTTGGTCAACCAACTCTACTTTATCTTCATCATCTCGTCCAGAGACCTGCTCCTCAGCGTCCGCCCAGAGCTTACTATCAATGAATGGATGGGTTAGTTCTCGAGGATGAAAATACTCGTTCAGCAGGGTGAAGATAGTCCCGCTGCCATTGAAAGCTAGGTTATAGTATTTCAGATCTTCACCGAAGTCGGTGACACTCTGACTTTTTGCCCCTGTTATACAATATGCTAGAAAGTTCAGTAGATCACGTACAGTGACATGGTCGTCCAACTGCCCGACAGACTGTAGAAGCCGGATGATGTTATTTTTTACCCGGTCGTTCTGAAATTTTTCCATATTATAGGCGATGTGGCCTTCGATATCGGTGCCGTCACTTTCTTTTAAAAACTTGTTGGACGTTATATTTTGAATCGCTTGAAGTATGACCTTCCGAGTGAGAATATTCCTGTTGTTGAGATCGAGTACCACGATCGACTCAAAAGAGGCATTGTCTGCTTGGGAGTCGTCGTATATTATTTGATTCTGGAATTGATCTCGTACCTTTTCCAAGAAGGGGTACTCGTCTGCGTGACAGCTTGTCATTTCATACAACGGGCCGTCATTGATGGCGAGAATGCCTGGCCGGTCGTCATCGAGTGCATCCTCCCATTCGTCGAGTAAGACACTGTAATCTTCATATTCAGAAGCATCAGAAAGATAAAAATAGGCCGGGTCATCGTACTTCTGTTTCATCTGCAGTATGTACTGTGTTTTCCCGTCACCAGGGTTTCCGGTGAGTACAATCTGTTTTCCGTCTTCCAAGGCGTCTTGTAGATACTGTTCTCCATCTAATCGTGTAGTGATGTGGATCTCTCTTCGTTGTTCATCCGTCAGCTTTTCTGCGAAACCACCTTGTGCTAGCCGCGAAAGAAATCGCAGATTCAGTGTTGATGCTTCAATTCCCATATTTAGTATAGATAAGGTAGTTAAGTAATGCCAACATTTTAACTATTGCTTACAATAAATTCGCTGAGGTTAGACTCCCGTTTATTATAATCGATTTTAGCGCTTAGTTTGAACTCCTGTTTGTCGAACTTGTGAATCCGTTCGAGAACATCCTCATTTTGAACTCGCATGCTTGCCCACCGATCTATCCAGTACTGATAGATAGACTGTTGCTCCTGTTCTGGGTCCTTGAAAGGCCAATAGTAGTTGGGTTCATCGTCGATCCCGAGTAGGTATCTGCGTGTATTTTCAGCAAGATCGATTCCATATACGATACGTCTGGATTCGTGTTTCAATAAATCTGTTTCTAATCCGCAATTATTAAGACCTCGCCGAATTTTCCGAATTCGTGGTGAAACACCTTCCCCGAACCTCCCACGGACAACTTGTCGACCCTCTTTGAATTTCGTTACTTGGCTCAGGCGTTTTCGTGTCTCTGGACCGAATTGAATTGAGCCATAGCCCTCTGTGTATCCGACGTGATCGTACTCAATTTGGCCCTTTTGAGTTGGTACTCTGACCCGATCATACTGAGCACTCCCAATTTCGAATAATCCGGTTGTATCCAAGAAAACCAATTCGTTTTGTTTGGTCACTGCCTCACCTTTCATTGAACTTGCGATTTCACTGTTATATCCCCCGTATTTGTTTTGATACATTTCAATTATCTTTGGCCCTGTTAAGCTCATAGCCACGAGTTTCCCACCGAGGATGTTGTTGTAGGGAGGAATAGCACCGCAAACCATGATATTCATCATAGATGCTCCAACTCTCTCTTTTTTAATTTCCTTTAGAGCGGTTTTGATAGCCCGGCGGCCCTCACTGTTTGTTAATCCTGTTTGAATGAATGTTTCGTCGTCTTGGTCTTGGTTTTCTTGGAAATATTTTCTATCTCGTAGAAGCTTTTGGAGTAATCGAGATCGCTTCTTTCGGAATAGGGCCGTCTCACTCCGTTCTATCCAAGAGTCCATCTTTTCTGGATTCTCATCCTCCCCATTTTCGATCGTCTTCTTGGCCTGTTCTTCTATCTCTCCCAAAACTTCAAGAACCTCATCATCGGGATCAACGAAACTCTCCTCTGTCAACTCTGAGTATTCCTGGATAAAGTCTTCGTAGCGAATGTTCGATACTGCGTTCTCTAGCGAATCTTCAAACGACTCTCGTATGTCGGAACAAAATTTGCTGACCCGTTGTTTATGTTCTTCCTCTGACTCTAGCCACTCTGTTTGAGTTTGTCGACGGGTTTTATTATTGGGGGTTCTCTTCTCTTTTGGAAGTTCTTCTTCATATTCGTGAACCCGTTTTTTTCGTTTGAGATTCTCTTTTACGGCGTCAATGGTCCAACCTATGTAATTGTCTCTCACTGTTAGGTTCATCATGGGACTTGCAATGGTTGCAATGCCCATTACGGGATGTTTCCTCTTCGCGCGATTTCTTATAAGAAAATTTATGTTTCTTCCGGGCACCGTATTGTATGGTGTTAACCAGGTATATCGGAAATAACGCCAGATATCCATTAGATTCAAACCTGTATGGTCACAATTTTCATCTGTCTCTACCTTCTGAATGTATGGTTGTATTATATTTCCTAGGTCGTTAGCAATCTGTTCTTGGCTTTGATTTTGAAGCGTTGCTAAGTCCTCATATAGATCTTCGCCAGAACTGATAAGATCAAGAACACTTCCTGAATTATTATTCACAGGGTTATTTCGCTCCATGTTCCGGACAAATTTACGCACATTTTCATTTTGGAATTGACTCTGTCGTTCCTTTTTAAGTATTGTTCTTTCTTGATTTTTGAATTCTTCCGGATCATCCTTGTATTGATCTGGATCAGGCCTGAGAATCTTTAGTTCCGGATTTTTCCGGATATCGTAGTTAATCTCAATCAAATCAAGAAGAACTTCTAACGCGGCGAGATACTGGACTCGCCCCTCTGTGATCTCTTCTTCGAGTTCCGTTTCTATAGACCGGATCTCATCCTTAATTGCTACTTCCCGATCTAATTCCTCTTGAAACTCAACTAGTTCATCAGTCAAAATGTCGAATCTCCGTTCGTACTTATTTTTCAGATTAGGCAAAAAATCCACTTCTCGGTCAATAGAGGCACCCATAATTGTTTGGTCGAAGTAAAATACATTACTCTGCTGAAACTCAAAAGAGTACCGAATCGGCTGCCCCCCAAACTTTGATTATAATTCTTATATTTCTACTAAATTATGAATTGAAATAGTGCAGGCTCATACTGGTATGACCTGAATTTGGTGGTGGTGGTGATTGTCCTGTAGTATTAATATCAACTACTTATTCATTCAGAGTACAGTCCTCCAGATATCAACTGTAATTGATCAACTAAATAGAAGACTGATTTCATATTAATCAGTACTGTCTTGATATAATTGAAGGATGAATTAACAACAGATCTGACACACCCCATCTGTTCGAGAACGATGTTGGGTGATAATGGGGCTCTCCAAGATTGTCTCAGACCTGGATGAACCACTCATTAATCAAGATGTGAAGAATGGAAAGTGGGTTATCGGGACAGATTGATCACCCCGAGCGGGGTCGCATTCCAGAGAGTGATCAGCGGCTGATCCAGCGTATACATGACGAACGCATGTATCGTGCATTAGAACGAACCGGTGATCGCGACATAGTTGCTGAAGTGTTCGGCATCGCGCCACGAACAGTCTCGTATAAAGAAAAACGAGCGCTTGCATACAAATTTCCACTCGATGCGCTGGAAAGTAATGTCGGACGCCCACCAAAAGACGATCCTACCTCGTTGGAGGAAGAGGATTCGTAGTAGGTGCTAAGACAACACTGGATGTATGATCGACACACTAATTTCTGTTATTATCCTTACATCTCAGGAAGAATTATGTGGTAAGGAATCCAATAGAGGTCGGGTGACCAAAATATAATCTCAACCGATTCTAAGCGAGTGTTTTCTTCTTGTACGGCTATGAGTGATCTACCATTTGCAGTGGTATTCAAATCACAAGGTAGGCCAGTGTGGATTGAAGTATCAACTCGGTTCAAAACCGAGGATAGTAACTTTCTGGGATGTGGAGTAATCTTCAATCACAAAAGAGTTGCTTCGACCCACTGGCCCGTCACAAATGAATGGGCGAAAAAAAACAGATTCATATCAGATTAAGAATGGCTAGGATTCCTTTTGCTCTGGACCCTCACGATAATGAGGTGCATATCTCAGATGCCCAGGATCAAAAGCCACGTGGATACTACACCTGTGCCGATTGCGGCGGTCCACTTCAAACACGTACGGGTGACACCTATCAACACTGTTTTGCCCACTACCCAGGCATTTTAGATGAACGTGACTGCAACCTAGGCACCCCCGACGCAATCAGAAAACTAACTGAAAAAAAACGAACTTCAGATCGAGAACGAACCCACAATCAATATTCCATCCCTATCGGCCTCCGAATACAATACGGCATCGTCCAACTAATTGGAATTTTACCAACGCTTGATTGGGAGGATATAGATCAGAACACCACACCTGACGACGTGTTACGAGACCTCTCAATAAAAGGCACCAATATCGAAGGCAAATTCCAACGTAGCAATTTTCACCCGAACGAAACAGAAGCAATAGTAACGCTCGATCAGGATGCAGAGGAGTATATCCTTCATATCCGAGTAAACGACAACCCTGCACTCGATAATCTCTCTGGTAAATGGGAGGCTGAGGGTGTCAAACCGGGAGATGTGTTTGTCGGTAGTCAGGCACGATCTCATCGTGTCAGCAGCCAGGTTAAGCCATCTACTGGCGACTGGGTCGGTATCATCACGGACGACAAGCCAAATGATAGCCGCGACGGAGTCGACATTTATAAGATTGGAAACCACTTCATCGTCGGGTTCCATTACGATGACGATCAAGACATCCTATCAGACTACCTCGGCAAGGAGATGACCCAACGAGAACGGTTTTCGGCGGACCTCGTTCTTCCACCACACAGTACGCCCAATTCTGAAGCCCCCCAAGCAATCATGGCTAACGAAGAGATTCTGGTCGGCATTACGCCAGCCCCAAAGACCGACCCAGAATTCGAAATCGTTCCATTCCCGCGCGATACAGGCGACGTTGAGCAACTAGACGCACTCGGCGAAGGAGTCGTTCGGTTCTGGGGCGGATCATTTCGCGGCTCTGAGGCACTTCAAGTAACAGTTCACCGCCCAAATACCGACGAACATCGGTTACTCCAGTTCAAGCCCACCGAAACTATTGACTACCCACATTGGGAGTCTGAGCCCAAACTTACCCTAACTGTCAAAACACGAGATGAAACACATGAATTAAATCCCGTGATGGGACCGACAGAGGTGACACTTCCACAAACGATTAACGCTGACGAATTCGTTGACAATCTCGAAATGATGAGCCCGGGAAAATATCGGTTTGACATCGTCATCGAGTTAAACACGTCACCAGACCATAGTACTGTACGACGTCAAAATGTAACGCTCGCCGAGGTGCAGCCGCTCATCAGGGATACACTCAAAGAGGGTTGTAAACACCTCAATTTTAAATTAGATGGCCTCCCAAACTTGGCGGTCTCCTTCGAGGTTCCCAGCTCAGATCCTGACCCTGATGATCCCACCCCTGTCCATACTGAGAAACTGCCAGATGAAGTCGTTAAACAGCGAATTCAGGAGATGGAGCCATTACCGGATAAGGCGCGATGGCCGGTGGTACGTGAAATCTATAATATCCCAAAAGGGATCTCAAATATCACTCTACGCTACCGTGTAAAGAAACAGATGAGTCAGATACTGAGAGATATTCGTGAGGAGCGAAAGGAGGCTGATAAAAATGAGTAAACACCCAGAGCCGCGCAAGATACTGGCGTCGTTCACCGGATTGCCGACAGCACAACTTCCTGAGCAGGATGATGTAATTCGGCGGGCGCTGGTGTCTGAATGTATCCGCCTTGGCATGGTCGACATCATCGGCGAAAATGAAGGGTGGTCGGAAGTGCATAACCTCCGCCTGAGACATTGGGTTATTCGGAAACTCCAAACCGTGATTAATTTCGAACGAGACGCTGCCGATCCCACCACAGAGATCGAAACAGATCTGTTCCGGCGGACGCTCACCGAAGGTCCCGAACCATCACTTGAGTTCCTAGGGGAACTCATCGAGTTAGATGAGGGGTATTATTCGCCAGCACCGACACGAGCAGTGGTGTCATCTAACTCAGAGCCTGTGTTGGTGTCAGGCCTTCCGACACGATCATTCACAGATGATTTTACTATCGAGATTCGAGGAACAAGTAGGCGCTTCCTGAATACAAGTCGGTCTGAGATTGAATCGGCTGGTATTGGGACGCAATGTATCGATTCGTACCTTGATGTTGAGGATATCCAATTCTTCGATCTGTCCTGGCTTGAGTCGTTCTTCGACGGACGATTTGATGCAACGATCCAACCTGAGCAACACTGGAATGGGTTTAATCGATCTTCTCCGTATAGGCTGCAGTGGAACAATGAAGAACGAGATGTTCGGGGATTCGGCAAGTTTTATGCACTATTCCAAGACTTTGGCGAGAATCGAGGGGCACGATATTGGCTCCGTCGAAAACCGGTAGAGGAGAATCCAACAAGTGAGTTCGTTGAGGTTCCACGACGTGTACTGAAGTACGTATGCCTGATCCTTGATGCTCTCGACGAGAATAGACGGGAAGTAATATTTGAGCAGACAGAGGGCGGAGTGGCAGTGAAAGCTGATTTCCAACCGCCTAGGCCAGTGTTCCGTTGGATGGCAGCAATCGGCGGAGTGTATGACCCAGGAGGTGGGTATTTACGGTGGATCATCACCGCGGAAGACAAAGACGACACGAAACAGTTGTTCGACAAACTCCCAATCATAATCACTGACAATACATGAAATCAATCACTGAAGTCTCCGAAGACCTAGAAAAGAATCACCGAAAATACATTGAATCAACGTACCACCTGCAACATCCACGGCTCATAAAAGAGCGCCGTAAGTTGATGGGTGACGGGGCAATATCTACGGAACCATGGGTGGAGTCCTCACCTCGGTATGTGTCTGGTGAGCCGTTTCAAAGTCTCGACTTGCCCGACTGCGTGATTAGCCTTCTAGAGGATCTCAAAGGCTATGGCCTGGATATCTATGACCCCCCATACGAGCATCAGGCGCATGCGCTAGAATCTTTCTTCAGTGATGATCAGGATCTGGTGGTGTCGACTGGGACTGGGTCCGGAAAGACAGAGATTTTCCTGTATTCAATTCTTGGCCAGTTAGCACGGGAATCCCAGCGCGATCAGTCGACTGACCATCGAGGGATGCGCACGCTGGTTCTGTATCCGATGAACGCGCTGGTTGCAGATCAGCTCGCTCGGATGCGGCTCCTGTTTGGTGACGATGATGCCGCAAATATACTTGAGGAACGGATGGGTCGGACCGTTCAGTTCGGGATGTATACTGGGCGGACTCCCTATCATGGCGAATACAATGAGGAAAGGAACTACAGGGAACTCGCTGATATTTTTGACAGATATACCAACCTCAAAGACGAGGACGAAGACCTATATGACGATCTTAAAAATCGTGGGCGGATACCCGCAAAAGACTTAGAAGGGTTCCGAAACCGGAATCACGATCGCCACACACAATTCAGGACCCAGCCAGGAGATACAGAACTGTTCACTCGGCAAGAGATGCATTCGCCTAACGAGCATGGTGGGGTGCCAGATATTCTCATTACGAACTATTCGATGCTGGAATATATGTTGTTGCGGCCGATTGAACAGCCACTATTTGAAGAAACACGCCAGTGGCTTGACGAGGATGAGGACAACGAACTAAATATTGTTCTCGACGAGGCTCACCTTTACCATGGTGCTCAAGGGGCGGAAGTATCTCTGCTATTGAACCGGCTGTTACAGAAACTGGAGATCCCACGATCTCGAGTCCGCTTCATTCTGACGAGCGCGACAATGGGCGGCGATGTCCAGACTGTTGCCCCTAACTTCGCATCTGAACTGACGTCCTCAGATCCTGATAATTTTGACGTGATCGAAGGGAAACGCGAAGAACTCTCCGGAGGAAGTTCTGGCGACCAGAGTGCTGCTGCGGCATTCGAGGCAGTTAACTATACCATCGAAGAGTCCGAAATTCGCAAACTGGCAGCCGCCCGCGGCTGGGAATCATACGAGGATGAACAAGAACTAGAAGAATATGTAGCAGCGGAACTCGAATCAGATCCAATCTACCGGTTTATCCACGATAAGCTCCGTGATGAGTCTGTCAAATTAGATGAGTTGGCCGCTGAAGGGTTCGACACAGACGACGACAAGCAGGCGATTGAGGCGATAGGAAATCTCCTCTACTTAGCGACAGAATCGAAACGTCCAGACGGGTCATCATTACTGCCGACACGGCTTCATATGTTTATGAAGGGGCTTCCCTCCCAGTATGTCTGTACGAACCCAGACTGTGATGGTCGACGAGAGACGACCGAAGACGATCTCTTGGGGAAGATATACACAAGGCCCAAGCGGAAGTGCGACGAGTGCGGGTCTCGCGTGTTCGAACTGTACAGCCATCGAGACTGTGGTGCCGCTTATCTGCGTGTGTTCCGGACACCTGAGGACCACCAAGATAAAACCTTTCTGTGGTCATCTCCAGATAGTGCGAACGATTTGGAGGAAGTGCATCTTCTTGTTGAAGAGCCCCGGGATGACATCGGTCCAGATGGCCCGGTGTCAACTCATAAGGATGAGTCAACCAGGCGGTCATTTAACCAGACGACCCGCAAGCGCTACCTAAATCTCACGACCGGGCATCTCGTGCAATCGCCATCCAACAAGAGCAACTATATTCCTGTATGGATGCCTACCGAGGAGCCATCGGATGAGGACTATCCGTGGTGTTTCAACCCATGCCCAGCGTGTGGACAAAAGAACAGTCGTAAGAATAACGGCGAAACAAAGGTGTCTGACCTGGAGACAAAAGGAGAGGAACCTTTCGCGAACATCGTTCGATCGATGTTTGACTTCCAGCCACCGAAAGAGAACAAGGAAGACTACCCGAATGAGGGGAAGAAAGTACTGTGTTTCTCTGACGGCAGGCAGAAGGCGGCTCGTCTTGCCCGAGATCTTCAGGGACACGTTGAACAGGACTCATTCAGGGAAGTAGTCGCTGATATCACTGAGAACATGATCTCTGATTCAGCGGGTATGGACGAGTTCTTCGCCGCATTCGTCATCTACTGTTACCAGAACAACATTGTCTACTTCGACGACCACGACGAATATTACAATCAGTCAGGCGAAGTATATCCCGGCTCACGAACACAGTTTTCGCGAATCCAAGATGAAATCCCGAAGTTGATGGATCAAGAAGGCGTCGATTCTGCAGAACTCCTCCTTAACAGCCCCTACATTGCAGACGATCTCTCAGGGGGTGGCCAGGGCCGTCCACGACAGTACGATACAATGCTTCTCAAGGCATTGGGTCACGACTATTTTTCCCTTCCTGAGACACTGATTGCGTATCTCAGACCAACAAATGATGTGATGGACGCGATCACGCATAGGAGCAATATCGACGAGGAGTTGCTCGAAACGATCATCGTTGAAGTCCTTCGACACGCCTGTTCTGAGTGGGCATATGACTCGTCCATTTCAATCCAGAATCGGAATGATGCCCTCCGATACGGTAATATAAAACAGGAAGAGGTAGGCCTTGAAGGAGAGGAACTCATCCCCCAATATGTCAGAAATGCTATCGGTGTCCGGTTAGATACTGACGATTGGGAGGACATCAAGGGGTTACTGAAGCGGACCCCAGGCGGGACACGGATCTTTGACCGGAATCAAGATTTCGACTACTTTGTGAACCCTGATGCGGTTACGATCGAATTAGCGGTTGATTCGGAGTGGTACCGCTGCCAGGGTTGCAACAAATATACGATGACATCCTTCGATGGTTCCTGCCAGCGTGAAGGCTGTCATGGAGATCTCGAAACCGTCGACAGTTCTAACATCCGCGTGGACTCGCGGAAAAGCCACCTCCGTGACCCGCCACGTGCCGTAGCCCACGGTGAGAAAGAACCATTCACACTCCGTTCCGAGGAGCACACGGCCCAACTCAACAAGAAAGACAGCTCTGACGCCTTCTCGAAGACAGAACGATACGAACTGCTCTTCCAAGACATCCTGGTTGGTGAAAATGAAGTGGAACAACCGGTCGACGTACTCAGTTGTACGACCACTATGGAGGTCGGGATTGATATCGGGAGTCTTACTGGCGTCGCGATGCGAACAGTCCCGCCACAACCAGAGAACTACGAACAGCGTGCGGGGCGTGCCGGCCGACGAGGTGCAGGGCTTTCAACGATCATTACCTTCGCGGACAACTCGCCGCACGAATCACACTACTTCGATAATCCATCCGAGATGGTCGGTGCTGAAGGTACCGACCCAACAATCTATGCAGGCAACGAGAAGATCGCAAGACGACACATAAATGCATCTCTATTAACAGAGTTCTTCGAACCGGAGCAACTGGGTGATGAGTCTGCCGTCTTTGAGTCACTCGGCACCTGCGGGGCGTTCTTTACTGGCAATGGTGACTACACCTATGAGAAATTCAGCACTTGGCTAGAATCAACAATCATCGGGGGTAGATCCACGGAGACGACGCAGTTGGAGGAGTTGCTGCCGGAGGAACTCGGTAAAAATCGGAGTGGTGCGTGGCGTCAGGCCTTCATAGAAGACGCAGCACAGGAGTTCAACGAGAAAATGGCAGATCTCGAAGCCAAAGTTGATTGGACTAGTGACGAGAATGAGGATCGTGAACTACTTGAAACACTCCTTGATCAAGCCCTCTTGCCGACGTTCTCGTTCCCGATCGACGTCTGTGACTTCGTGGTGCAGCAGTTAGACCGATCGGATAATGAAGTAAAGATCGAGTACGAAACGTCCAGAGATCTGAAGATAGCACTGTCAACGTATGTGCCAGGTCGTGATATCGTGATGGATAAGAAGACTTTTACCTCATATGGCATATTCTATAAATTCGCCCAGCACCCTGTTGATAAAGCCTCAGATGAGGACTGGGGTGATCTGAAGTGGCTCAATATCTGCCCAGAGTGTAATACAGTCTATGACAATCCGGATGAGAACATGATGGGTGACCCATGTGACGTTTGCGGTGCCGGTATCAACTCAATCCACAAATATACGCCGCCAGCGTTCGCCCCGGAGGTTGATCCAAACCGAGGGGTGAGCGAGGATTCCTCGTATGAGGATGAACGGATCTACCCAACGCCGCCAAAGTATCCGTTGACTCCAACATCGTCGGGGCAGGCGGATACAGACGGTGAAGGTATTACTCGTACGAAGTCTAATGGCATTGGACAAGTGCAAAACTTATCCGATGAGAAACTATTAGTAGCGAACCTTGGCCCCGACGAAGAAGGATTTGAAGTGTGCCGACTCTGTGGAGCGGTGGATCGGGACGGGAATCTGTCTAACGCACACAATCGACCGTATCCAAAGGACCCACGAATTGATTGGACTACTGACGACGATGAGAAAAGCTACGAGTGGACGGATAAATGTCATGGAGAACCGATTCAGACATCATTCTCACATGAATTCCGGAGTGACCTGACGTTATTCCAGATTCCCATTGAGGGGCAAATGGAGTGGAATCCGAGTTCTCCCTGGTTTGAGAGTGCCGCCCAATCGCTTTCTGAAGGGTTGGTGTTGGCAGCTTCGCGAACGCTCGGTATCGATGCCGATGAACTAGAAGGTGGATTCCGAACACGCGATGCAGACAAAAGTGATCCCGAGGGTTATCTCGAAGTATATCTATTCGACACTACCCCTGGCGGAGCAGGGTTCGCAGCACGCGTCTGGGATGAATTCGGCGATGTTCTCGATGCAGCGGAGGAGATCCTCTGGAATTGTGATTGTGCGTCCTCGTGTAACTCCTGCTTGAACATTTATCAGAACCGACATCTCCACGACTCGCTGAACCGGCACCTCGGTCACGACCTCCTCGAGTATGTGCAGTCAGGTAATCCCCCGACATTGTCTGCAGACCGTCGTGACCGACTGGCTGATCAGGTTCGTGACACACTACAGTTGTTGAATCCAGATAATGAGATCACACAGAATCCGGATGGTACGTGGACCGCCCACAATTCGGGGAATAGCGTAACGTTTGATATTCGATCGTGTCTGCGTAGTGATCGATCCGGCGGTGGAGCAGCGATAGACCATGATTTCTCCAGTTATGAATTGACCCACCGGCTCCCCGAAGTCACATTCCGTCTCAACCACCAACTCTAGCCCTCAACTCACTTCTTCCAGATAGATTTATTCCCAACGGCCATCTACAAACGCCTTAGACTGTACTACCGGGAGGAACTGTTACCACCGAAGATCCACCGATAAGATTACTGGCGATTGTCTCTTGCGAGTGCTTTAGCGAGACAGGCGTTGATTTCCTTACGCTGTTCTGTGATTGAGGATGGGCGAGCAGGGAGGTGGTCGACGTTGAATCGGCCGCCCTTAGAGAGTATGCTGTTGATCTTGGTGCCGGGATAGAGGATACTAACGCAATGTTCACTGTCGGCCGGGAATAGATCACCACCATACCCGAACAGTCGTTGGTAATCAAGCAACTTAATGTTCCGTAGCGGTCTGAATTTCGCATCGCCAACCCAGGTGACTGCATCATTGACAGTGAGCGCGTAATCTGGTCGCCCTGGATTCTCTACAAGATCATCGAGATGGTGGCTGTACTCTGTGAGTGAGCGATCGTCCCCATCTCGATCGATTGCTGGCGAGTAGATCGCATTACTAAGTCGTAATTCTCATTTTTGTTTGTAGTCACGCCCCTCAAGTGAGGTCTTTTCGATCCAAACTTGTGGAGTTTCGTTTTGATCTATTTCGTCCATCTTTGATTGATTCGTGCCCAGATCAACTCGTTCAATTAGCTCTTCGCCATACTCCGTCAATTCATATGCGTCTCCGCTTTTAACGATCGCGTCAAGTGCCTGTAGCCATTCAACGTGACGTACTATTCATCCCACGGCAATTTATAATCTGGATGCTGTATTTGCAGTGCATCTTGGATTTCACCGCCCGTTTGTGGGCCGTGATGGAGCACCCTAAGAATCGTCTCAAACCCTTTGACGTTTGCAACAAGTGCATCAAACAAATAGTGGTCCTCACCCGCCTCTGCAAATTTCTTTCCACGAAATGAGATATAATACCTGCTCGATCGCTCTTCGAGCATCCCAATTGATCATTGAAATCGTACGTATGTCTCAATCGTTAAGTCCGTCTCTGCGTTTGTATTCGATTGTATCCAGTCTTTGAGTTCGGATTTGGTGGGTATCTCCTGATCAACAAAATTGTACATCGATCGAAGTAGTTCTTCACGCTCATCGACGCTTCCAAAGAACCGGTCTGCAGTCATTCTCCGATCGTCTTCCAAAGACAAAATTCGATACTCCCCATTGCCAAGAAATTCGATCTTGCCGCGATCTCGAAACTCCTGTAAATTTCGTCTAATGGTTGCTTCGATCGTGTTGTTGTTTGGAAACTGAGCTTCGAGCCGTTCAATCGCAAATTCTCGAAATTGAGCTAATGTAAACGTAGATGTTCCATGAGTCCACGATAATTTCGTAGTTCAGAGCGGAGGGCAGTCTCCCAATCGGGCATATATTCTCCTTTATTTCTAGAGATTTATCATATAGTGTGGTACCTCCAATGTTTGAGAATAGCGGTTCTGTCAAGAAATGGTTAGCAATTGAGGTTGGAAATCCGGTTATAGACGTCAATTACATATCACAACTAATTCGCTACTAAATTTGATTTCAATTCCGTCATGGGTTTTCTAGCTTCTGCAACAATAGATAGAAAATCCACGACGGAATTGAGACAGGCTCTGTTTGATCGTGGTCTTAATGAGCTGATGCTGTTGCAACAGGGAGAACACAATTATTGAAGCAGTCTTGTTGTAACTCCTATTGTTTAATTTTATAATTGATGATTGAAGTTACCAATTTATTCTATTGTACGTGATACAGTGCGCAAAATTGTCAAAATTATTTTAGTATCTCCCAGATAAGTGTATTTCCGATCTTTTGCGATCGAACTACATCCTCTTTCTCAAGCAGTTTCAACCGTTTGTATGCGGTGTCATGGGCACAACCCACGGTTTTAGCAATTTCACCAGTTCCAATCGGCCCTTCGTGATTTTTGATAGCCGATAAA
>LFCJ01000231.1_pt1 | contig 33031 bp, 56 predicted proteins | sample 643141 | NCBI WGS metagenome assembly LFCJ01 (sample SAMN03766243, study PRJNA286221) | soda lake metagenome | biome: soda lake; feature: Kulunda steppe; material: water; isolation source: sample B1-Br-g2 brine of Lake Bitter-1 | place: Russia: Kulunda steppe | collected 2010-07
AAAAGTATTATGTATAGTAATTTGTTTAACCCCTGTTATCGTAGATTTTTTTAATGCAGCATATATCAAATATAAATTGGGATAAAACAGACGAATATTTTAAACTGTTAATGCCAATTATACTTATTTTATTATGTGTATATATGTATATTAGTTTTATTTCTGATTTTGGTGGACCTTATTTACAAATAGGTTTAGAAATAACCATATTAATTTATTTTGGAATTGAAATAATAATTAGCTATATAAATTCGAATAGTTTTTCTTACTTTATTAAAAATCACTGGATTAAAATTATTTTATTACTTCCATTTTTACGTGTGTTTAAAGTATTTGGAATAGTTGGTAATTCAATTAGGTATATAAGAATATTACCTTATTTGCAAAAATTTGCTAAAGTTCCAAAAATGTTAAAAATAACAAAGTTTGTTTTATTATTAGGATTATTTAAAGCATCTATAATCAAAGATAAAACTAAAATTAAAAAAGAAAAAGAAAAAATTAGTAAAAAATAAAATTAATATAAATACTTATAGTATACGTGTTTATATATAAAATATGGAATATGACTATTGTGAAGAAATAACAGGAGAATGCCAAAGATGCAAGTATGAATCAGATAAATTTAAAAATATAGCTTTTTGGAAAAATGAATCTTCAGAAAATTATGATGCAATATTTTGTTTGAATTGTGTTCTTGATAAACAAATTAAAGCACCACATATTGAAGAAATATTATATGAAGGTGAAAAAGAAATAAGTGAAGAAGAAAATAGCGCAACTATTTATACAGAAAGTATTGTCGGTTATTCAATGCACACATTTCCAATTACACGTAAAAAAGAACAGTGGACTGACCCCGGTGGTGACGTAAATGGTGCAGGTCCACCAAAACGTTCTAAAACATATAAAGTAATAACGTTAGATTCAAAGAAAGCAAATGTAGAAATTCATTCTCCAAAATATAAAACAAAAATAACATCTGATTATTTTGCTAATTATGTATAAAAATACGTTGATAATTTGTTATAGCATTTGTCGAAAATTAATATGTCTTAAACCTCGTTTATAATGATTTAAATACAGTTTTAAATTTAGTATATAAATAATACTTAAAAATTTACGTCAATTGTCTTGCGTTAGTTATATAATCAACGAACTCTATAAAAAGAATATGTCAAAACAAAAAATCAATAAACATGCACAGTCAATTAAAGATTTAAAGGTTCCTGAAGAAATAAATTCATCTACAGCTAAACTCGTATATGTATATTTGAAGTCTGTTACATCTGCAACACTTGAACAAATATGTGACTCTTTATGTTTAAAACAAATTACTTTATTACCAATATTACAAAAATTAAGAAAAAATGGATTCGTTACAAAATCAAAACAAAAATATTCTGCTGCTATTTAATATAATAAAGTTTATCTGTATAGATTATAAATAATATCATATGTTAAAAGGCCATAAAAATGTTCCAGATAAAATATTAAATAAAGCATATAATTCATTACTTTATACTAATAAATCTGTTTCAGAACAAGATAAAATAATTGTACGACAACATAAATATATTAAAAAACATGGAGATTTCAAAATTGAAACAGAGAAAACAGATAGTGAATTAATTTGTACATTACATATTAATAATGAACAGTATACCTGTAAAATTCCTCTTTATTATGATACAATTACTTCAAAATTATATCCTTTTGGAGATATCAAATTTGAAAACGTACAATTAATGGCCGTTTCGTTCCAAGAACAAAATTATTGGGCATATGAATCATTTAATGTTTCATATTGGGCAAATCCAATTAAAATTAATGAAGGAGATGGTTTTAAAAAAATTAATGACCCATGGATTAAAAATAAAGTTAGAATATTAACGCAATTTTATATACCTCGTGGATTGCAACATGAACAACCTGATATTAAAGAATGTGTAACAGATAATAATTCTGATAATGAATTTAATGTTGTAGATGTTAAAAATTATACGCATTGTAAAATGCCTAATCCATGGATTAAATATTCTATGGGTGTAATATATGAAGATAAAAATGTAGCTAACAAATTATTTGAACATAATGATATTTATGGGTCCAAAGAAAATTATTCTCTTACGCCACCAGAAAAAATGCCTTAATTTAAACAAGTAGTTTATATATTAATTATTTTATTAGTTCAATCTGCAAATACATTATCTGCGGGTGAAGTTAAAGTTACGATTTTTGTAATTGTCGTAACATATTTATCTTTTTTTGTTACATGTTTATTGTAATTTGTTTTAATATTATCAATTTTAAAATCTGGAGACGTTAAATTTTTATACGCTCTATCACTTCCTATTTCCGATTCTGGTATAAATCCATCTTTCCTAAATACTTCGTTTTCATTTTTATCAACAATGAAATCAAATGAGATGTAATCACCTTCAGACGGAAGTTGTGGTGAGGAATTTAAATTTAACGTTTCATACAGTTCCAAATTATTGTCTCTTCGAATATAAAATAAAACTTTATATTGTGTTTTATCAGGCATTTGATTCAAATCATGCATACGATTTTGTTTGTTTAAATCCATATATACTCAATCATCTAATTTAAACTTAATACTTACGATTTACTTGTATTACTTAATAATAAAGTTTTTGATATATAAAATAAAATCAATGGATTTATTATACAACGTCTGTTTGTTGTATATATGGGAAAAAACGACCAGTTAAGAATTGAAACAATCGATTCAGGTACACATGAAACCGTAATGCTTGCTGAAACATATATTTCCGAACGAGAAATGATGACTCTTTGTGATTCCGCATTTGTTTTTTCTGAACGACTAGAAGAAAATGCTGTCGTTCTAAATACAGTTATGTCTCGTATTCAAAATACGGCCCATAAAAACATGGTAGAACATAAAGAAAAAATTTACAAAGTAAAATGTCCAATTACAGATAAAGAAATGGATATTCTAAATACAGCTAACGCGAAAATTAATCCGTCTTCATCTAAATTAGCAATTACAAAAATTCAAAATTCTATGGTTCCAATTGATAAATTATACTATCTTTCAATTAATGTTACATTAGAATTTAAAAAAGAATTTGAATCTTGTGAAAATGAAATTTTAAATCAAATTAGCAAATATATGAGTTTCAATGTTATTGGAATAAAAGATGTTAAACCAAGATATAAAATTGATACATATTTAACTAAGAGTGAATATGAATCATTGACCTGTGAATTAGACAATACAGAATTATCAAAAGATGTTAAAAATTTCTGTGAAGTTCTTCCGCAAGCAACGCAGGTGTTTTCGTATGAAAAAGAAAGAAAAGATTTTATTTCTGAAATTGAAAATATTTAATTATAAATGATTTTTTTTATAATCAAGTAAAATAGGTATTAATATAAATTTTAAAATAACAAACCACATACTAACGATTAACACTAATACCATCAAACCTACAAAATTAGCTACTATTTCAACCATACATTCTATTTTAACATAATATAATATAAATATTGTGATTTAATTATTATAGCATTATTGATTCTGTTGATAAAATATCTCCACTTGAATCTATTAACCTAATTTCTACCTCATCTCCTGCATTAGCTGGATTATGTCTGTAATCAGAATTAGATTGACTCAAGTCTGATTCAACTAGTTCACCATTTAAATAAAATGAAACCGAAGAATCACTTGTTGTAGGTTCTGTACTCCAAGAGAATATGTAATTTCCACTATCTCCAATTTCATCAGCGTCAAAATTCAAGTCAATATCTTCTTGAATTGTAACTACATCTGTGTATGTATACTGGTCACCATCAATTGTAACCGTGAGTTGAACATCGTATGTGCCGGGAGAATCGTATCTGTGTTCTACATAAAACTCATTTGATGTTGTACCATCACCAAAGTCCCAAGTTGGATTATATCCTTGTAATACTTCGAATATTCTTTGGTCATCATCTATCCACGGCTCTTCTCGAATGTTATATACTTCTTCAGCCGGTGGTCTGTCTGGGTCTATAGGTTCACCCGTATCACCCGTATCACCGGTACCCGGTGCTGAATCTATTGTTGATTCAGGAAGATTAATGTTATCATGATTTACTCCTCCATCTGCTCTATCACTTAATGATACACTTGTAACGTATAATTCCATTTCTCCAGAGCGTGATATTGTAACTCGTGTATTATCTCGCACAGAATCATCGTAATCTATTTCTAAGTTAGATATATCTTCTTCTAAATTTAACCAGTGTTGTTCATCAAGTTTGGTAGGTACAGTTATTTCAGGGTCTGTTATAGTATATTTTTTAAGAGAGTCTGTTTGTTCAATTTGTGTTCGTACACTTGTTGAACGAGTCTCATTATAGTTCCCTTGTAAAGCAACGATAGCAAAACCATCATTTAGAATAAATGGTGTTTTCGAAACAGAAGTCTGTGAATCTTCAAATTTCCTGTATGAAAAAGCTTGTTCTGCCGTATATATTGGACTATCATCATATAATCTGTATTCAACATCGTATTCTAGATATCTTGTAGGAATAGTATGTTCCATACTAGAATTAGATATCGTTATAGGTCTTGGTGAAGTAGTATATAATCGTGCAGATGGGGGCGCAGGATTTATTGTTAATAGTCTATTTTGGTAATTCATACCCATATCAAATGTTTTTACAGAAGGTGAACCACTCATACCGGTATTAAATATATTAGATGTTAATGATGAAAACTTTGAATCTACGTTATTACTATGTGTTATTTCAGCATTTCTATTTTGGTCTGGTACAACATTAGCTTGATATAATGCTAACGATATAACAAGCAATCCAAAAATTAAAATAAACCCAATTTGCATTGCTTGTGCACGTTCAGAATTTATAAATGAATTCATTAATATTTAAATTAAACTTATATCTACTTATATATTATGATTATAATATCGTAAAAAATTAATCTAACTGCTTATTTGTAACGCAAATATTTTTAGTATTACGAGAATTGTCTAAATTAAGTTTTTCATCATGTATAAACTCTCACCAAAACAAGCTATACAATAAAAAGTAATTCCAATTTTATATGAGTCATATTCTTTTTAACAATATACTTGACTTTAGGCATATATGTAAGAAACACATATGGTTATATGTTTTTGAGAGTTAATTTTTAAGAAGATAAAATCCTAAATACATAGATATAATTACTAAAATACCGTAAAATCTAGTAAATCTAAATAACAATAATATTAGTGGAATTGATAATATAAGTAAAAATACATAATTACTTATTTTTATAGGAAAACTCAAATTATTGTTAGAACTATCTTTTGTTTCCGAATGTATTTTAGGTTCCCATTCATTAGTACTATTATTATATCTTATATCAATTTGCTCGCCAATAATCATATCAATAGAATTAACAGTATATCCACTACTTTCAATTAACTGTCTAAATAGATTTTCTTTTGGTAATGTTTTATTTGGAACGGAATATGTATATGAGAATGTATCTGAACTAGGAAGTAAAAATTCAACAACAATCTTATTATCTTCTTTTTCTGTAATAGAAGTAATCCATGCTATTTTCTTATCGGAATTAAGTTGATATCCACTTAGTTCTTCTGATAAATTTTCAATGTTTGTATTTAATTCTGATTCTAACAAATCTTTTTGAGAATCTTCATCTAAAGTATAATTAGATATATTTAGTTTACCCATATAGATAACATATTTTTAATATAGTAATAAGTTACGATTTTAAACTATAATTATGTTTTTTATTGTACTATTTTGCAATTTTCCATTTGAAATATTTAAACGATATTTATAAATCCTATTATGTACAACTGTATCAATAGTAACTGATTGTGATAATTGAGTTTTATTCCACGTTTTTGTTTGTGGATGATATTTTTCTAATTCAAAAATATTATTATTTTCATTTAATCTATATATTTTATTATTTTGTTCTAAATCCCATGTTTTCCAAATCAAATCATCAATATTCTCATTACATTTATTTAATGTACAATTACAGGGTATGAATATGTAATCAAATTTCGCCATAGTTAAAAATATAGTTTTAAGAATATAAATTTAGTGTTATTAAATAACGTTTTCATTTGGAATAGGATTTTCACACATAATAGAAGAAATTTTATGTTGAGGAATATATTCTTCGTTATCAATCAATACCCAATTTTCAGATACAGAGACAACGCCTGTATAATCTTCTCTTTCATCTTCAAACTTTACAACACCGGTAAACTTTCTAACTTGACGTACCATACATTAGTGTTGTAATATATATTTATAAAGGTATTGATTTACGGGAGTATAAATTGTTTATATAGTCAAATATATCGAAAGTTTTATTTATATACATGTTAATTATAAATTGTCGCAAAAAATTGTGACTCTTAAACATGCGCAAAACATATAGTTGCTTTTTGCTATATGTTTTTTAATAAAATGAATTCAAAATGTTTTTAACACAGTATACACTATGTAGCGTATGAATCAAACTGTGATTAAACCTGAATCTTCATTTAAAGTAGTATCAGAATGGAAAAATGTAGATGTAGATGTTGGTGAATCATTTACAATTTTGAATACATACTCAATTCGAGGTACAAAGTTTATTAGATTAAATAAAGAATGTGAGGATATTCCGCTGTATGAGTTTAAATATGCTCTTAGAAAAAATTTGATTGATTATATTGAATAATAACTATTTTAATAAACTCAAGTGAAATAGTTAGTTTAAAGTATAGCCATATACATTATCTATACACAATATGAATCATAAGAAAATACTAGGTATTTTGCTTGTAACCGTACCGTTAATTGCTCTTGCATGGTATCTTCGCGCACTAGATTTTATTCATTGGATTGTATATAATGTTCTTTATGCGCGAATGGAATTAACATTTGCTGTATTAATAGCTGTTGTTCTTACAGTTGCAATTACAATGCTATACAAAAAAGATGAAAATAAGCATGTGCAATTTGAATTTGGGAGCACATTATTCTTGATTCTATTTGTGTTGCTCGTTCCCTCATTTTTATTTATGGGTTCAATCGCATCACAAATTACTATAGTTAATGACCATATGAATTTTGAAGAACGAGATGAGATGAAACAAACAGCAAGTGATGATATTAGACTTTTGCCCATGAAAGTAGGAGATACATATGCTCAAAATAGATTACAATTTGAACGACATAAACTATCTCAAGGAGATATTACAATTGAAGAAAGTGGTAATATGGCATGGACATATAATATTATTCCTGAAGGTATTGGTAATCGTATTACAATTCATCAAGCCGGTGCATCTACGGTAGATATGACCCAAACAGATGCTAATGTACAAACAACAGAGAAAGAAATTGTTCCGGGTGTAGGTGACTTTATGGGAGATAATGTGTTTTGGGAACTGAGAAAAGAAAATTATTGGGTTGACTATAAAAAAGATGAAGCATATGTTGTAAATAGAAATGATAATCTATACTTAGCTGTACCATATGTTGAACACAAACCTGAATTTAATCTTCCTTTCCCATTTCCATACACTACTCCACACCCCGGTGGATTAGCACTTGTAGATGGCGAAACAGGAGAAATTGAATTTGTTGATGTAGATGATGTTCAAGACCATGAGATTCTTGAAGACCAAAGAGCGGTGTCATATGATATTACGCGTTATTATGTTGATTCTATGACCTATAATAACGGTATTATAAATGCATTGTTCTTCAAAGAAGGAGTTCCAGAAGTTGCAGATTCACCCGGTGATGGAAATGAGCAACCGTATCTAGTTAGAACAGCAGATGGTGAATTAACATTGCTAGTTGCAGCAGAACCAGCAGGTGATTCATCAGGAATTTACCAAACATACTATCAAAATGCTCAAACAGGTGAATGGGAACGCCATTCTGCAGACCGTGGTGATGCAATGGTTGGCCCAGAGCGGTCTACAGATTATGTACAAGCAGAAGCTCCTACGGTTGATTGGGATGAATTTACACCTGTTGAACCTATCCCAATTATTCGTGAAGATGGTCTGTTCTGGATGACAAGGGTTATTCCTGATAGTGGTGGTGGAGTTTCGTATATCGCATTTGTTGATGCAGAATCAAATGATGTGATTCCGGTAGCAGATGATGAGACAGCAAGAGCATTTATTGCTGGAGAAATAGCAACAGGTGATGATATTGAAGACATTGGTACCGAACCAATTAGTGATGATGGTTCTGTACAAACAAGCCAAACAACGATTACGATTATTCAAGAAGACGGTAGTACAGAAGAAATTGAACTAGAATCAGGTTCAGAGATGGTAATCACACAAGATTAAAGTACTCAACCTGATATACTGTATAAAAAATATTTATCGTGAATTTTTTAAGGTGTTATGATTATTTATAGGTTGTAATGTCTCTTATATCTGAACTTAATCAATACGATTTACATAATAAACTACCTTTAACATGGTTTGTAGAAGAATTAGAACATGAGTCTATTGTAAAGATATGCTCTAATTTACATACAAATTATGTTACAATTCAATATTGGGATAATAGTTACATTGTTATTCCATTTGTAGAAATTTCTGGCGAAATAAGGAATTATGATGAACAAAGAAAACGTTGTTCTACTATTGATGATGCTTTATATCACGCAATATTACTAATTGAATCATGGTCAAATTAAATCAAAATACTTATTATTATATTTAACGTAATGTATGTATGAAAATTCAACCAAATACGAACCTAAATGAAGAAGAAATTTTTAAAATAATTCATCATATGAATAATACGCCAGAAGAATATTTTGAATACGTTCCAGCATCTTAAAATAATTTAATCTTTTTCTTTTAGTGTTACGGCTGTTCCATATACAAGAACTTCAGATGCTTGAGGAGTTATAGAGGATGTATCAAATCGAATATTGACAATCGCATCTGCTCCAAGTTCTTCAGCTTCTTCAACGGCTTGTTGTTGTGCTTTATTTCTTGATTTTGTTAATAGTTCTGTATATGCTTTTAGTTCACCGCCAAATATATTTCTAATTGATTGCGTAAAATCACGTCCTGCATTTTTTGCTTCAACGGTATTTCCACGAACTAATCCTAGTGATTCATCTATTTCGGTTCCATCAGGCATTGAATCTGTATTTACAATTTTAACCATACCTGATTATTAATGTATGTATGCTTAAATAAGTAAGGGTTATTAAAAATTACTATTTTAAAATAATAATTTTACTATTTATTCATAGTAATATATTAATGATTATACAAACGATTCTAAATAGTTAATTTTGAAAAAGTAAATGGGTGTGGATGGATTTGAACCATCGATTTCTGCCATGTAAGGGCAGCGTCATACCTGACTAGACCACACACCCTTCTGTATAATACTATGAATGGATATTATTTAAACTTTACGATGATTGAGTTACTGAACTTTAATCGAACGAATGGTACGACCTTGCACAAGAACCCAATCATTAGTTTCTAATCGGGCAAGAGCATTATCAATTTCAATTTGAGAGTATTTATCTTCCTTATTTTCATGCTCTTTCATATAATCAATTCCAAACTTCTTATGAATTTTTTCACGAGTTTGGCCGAGCGGATAGCTGTTAATGTAATCATGAATTTCTACATCAATTTCTTTAACATGGTTTTCTGCGCTCATACTACTATGTATGATATACACCCTTTTAAATTATTCTATTCTGTTCTATTTATATAATCAGTAATTGATTGAAGAAGTATAATTGTTCAGATGCCGTGTACTTTGTATAATATAGTATCTAAATTTATATATAATCAGCTGTTCGAAGATTAGATTTATAAAATTGTTTATCATCTTCGAACATATTTGTATTATCCATAGAGTGAGAAAGAGAATCAATAATTGATGGGTCTAATTCTTCACCTCTAATAACATAATGATTTCGAATATTATAATATTCATATTTATTACCAAATGAACGTTGACATGCTTCTTTGATTTCAGGAGCTAATGAACCATAGACTAATAAATGTGGAACATTCCATTCAGACTCAATATCATTAGGAGAAAATGATTTAATTGTGTTTGAGGTATAATCACCAATTGAGTCATGATAATTATATTCTTCTGTATTTTCAATAATTTTTAATCCCATATCTTGCAATATGTTATAAATTTTATTTACATTTTCTGTTTGATTAATTCCCGATATACAAATTGTTGATTTTCCATCTTCTGTGCTTGAATAATCATTTTCAATGATAAAAGCTCGTAATTCTTCATCATCTGATACACCAGAATCAATAGCAAATTTGAATAAGTCACCATGTGTGATAAATAATTCAATAAATGCTCGTGTTGTTTCTTTATCTGTATCTTCATAGTTTTTTCTAGGATTCATATTTATTAATGTAATTAAAAATGGATAAAATTAACGATTTAAATATAAAGATTATTAACATATTGATATATATTTACATATATGGATTTAGAATCTAACCCTGATATACCACAAGAAATAATTACGGAAACAAGTAATGAATCTAAAATAATTCCTATTACTACCGTTTTTTCTGCAGGAGATGTTATTTTTCAAGGATTAAACAATCATAATCTTATAGATATTGGATATAATGGAGTACATGATTTTGTTTTTGAGATGGTTACAGAAAAAATAGATAGATTTATCGTAAATCATAAATATAATTCAAATTTTGTTATAGGGTGGTTGTATCAAGATGAATCTGGAATGAATGTTCACGTTAGAAAAGATTTATGTAAGCTATATCCACAAGGAGAATTTTCAGACCCTATGGATATTAATGAAAAATATGATGCATATGAGAATATTTAACTGTATGATTTTTCTGGGTCAAAATTTTGTTTTATTATTTCATCAAAAGCTTTTTTAAAAACAATTTTTACCGTGCTATTGCTCCAATAATATGTTTTTTCATGTGGATGATAATACCAATATCCAATATTCCTACGTAAACTCCCTGATTCTAAGACAACGACGTTAATATGTTCAAAATTTTTATCATTTATTCCAATTGGTCTATTTTTTTCTTTAGCTATATATGCATCTTTAATTTCAACGCCAAAATATTTCATTCCTATAGCTTTTTGTAACCAATCTGGAGTTCGTAAACGTTTCATACGATTGATTGTGTATCTTAGTACTAAAAGTTACGGATATACACGATTAGTAACTAAATGGGAAACAATTATGTTATTTAATTACATATGATAATTATGAATACACGAATAGAAAAACATGCAGATATATTAGTTAATCATTCAACAAATATTGAAAAAGGTGACTTTGTAATTATTTCGGCTGCTCCTAATTCAGCAGAAATTGTTCAAGAAATATATAAATTATTAGGTGAAAAAGGAGCAATTCCACATTTACACATGAAATTACCTGAAGCAACAAGTTCATATTATGAGAATATTAAAAAAGAAGATATTATCGAATCAAAGCATTCAAAAGCATTATGGGAAAAAGCAGATGCATCAATTAGTATTCGAGGAGTTTCTAACGTCAAATCACGGAGAGATATATCACCAGAAGTTATATCAAAAAGTTCAAAAATAAATAAACATGTTAGAGAAGCTAAATTAAATACAAAATGAGTTTTAACGCAATATCCAACAAGTGGATATGCACAAAATGCGAATATGTCTACAAGAAAATATAAAGATTTCGTATATGATGCAATTATTAATGATTGGGATAAACAAAAAGAATTTCAACAGCAAATGTGTGATATGCTAAATTCAGGAAAAAAGTTCGCATTGTTAGTGGAGATGAAACAGATATTCAAATGAGAATTGATGGAATGAATGCAATTAATGATTATGGGAAACATAATATGCCTGCGGGAGAAGTATTCACGGCACCCGTTAAAAAATCTGTGAATGGAACAGTTTTATTTGATATGCCTTTAATGGCTCAAGGGCGAGAAATTAAAAATATTTATCTAGAATTTGAAGATGGATGTGTTGTTGATTATAGTGCTTCAAAAAATGAACAGATAATTTCTTCAATATTGGATACTGATGAAGGTGCGAAATATCTAGGAGAACTAGGAATTGGAATGAATAGAAGTATTGATAAATTTACATATAATATGCTTTTTGATGAAAAAATGGGAGATACAGTTCATCTTGCTCTTGGTAGAGCGTATGCAGATAATGTAGGAGAAAATAGAGAACAAAATAATTCTGCTGTTCATTTAGATATGATAATTGATATGAGTAAAAATTCGTTTATTGAAATCGATGATGAAAAAGTGCAACGTAATGGAAAATTCTCATTTGAATAAGATACACTTTTATGATTTAAAATTCATACGTTAATAAATGATTATGCGTGATTTTTTTGAAAAATGGATTTTTCATGTTACTATTTCATTAATTATTGGTTTTCCAATAATCATTCTAATTATCATTTTAATAAATAGCTTATTTTCAATACTAGATATAAATTCATTTTTGAAAACAAATTATGGTTTTGGATTATTGTTATTGTGTTCGATTATATTTGGAATAAAAATATCTGAACATTTGAGTAATGAGTTAACAAAATATCTGCGTGATATCTAATTTATTTCTAATCAAAACCGATAAACTTTTTAATATGGAATACAATGTATATTGTACGGAATGCCGGTGTAGCTCAGGTTGGCCAGAGCAATTCCCTTGTAAGGAATGGGTCGAGGATTCAAATTCCTCCACCGGCTTTCATTGCGGGCGTATAGCTCAATCTGGTTAGAGCACCACGCTCATAACGTGGTGGTTCAAGGTTCAAATCCTTGTACGCCCATTATCTTTTAATAAAAATAAAAACATGTAGACTACTTCATATACATCATACGCGTGCGCCTCAGAAAAAGTTACTACATATATTTTGAATTGTCTTTATTGTCTATAATTTTGATTAGAAAAATACAGATTTATTCTATTAATCGAACTAGTATTCTCATGAAAAAATGAATAAATGTGGTTATGCAGTTCTTAATATGACGGTTTGTTCATTAATCTATGACTAATTAGTATAAATCAACAATTTTAGTAAAATGAAATAAAAAGATTTATATACACCCCAGCAGTGTATTGTTCTGTATGTCACCCGCTACAAAAGCAGACATGACCTCCGTGGAACAGACCGAAACCAACGTTTACGATAACGTCAAAATCACAGATACGAAAAGAGATATTGTTGAATATCTCGCACGCAACCCGAACGCAACGAATAGAGAAGTAGCAGAAGCTGTTGGTTGCTCTATCAGCTATCCTTCGCCTGTGCGTGACCAATACGCAGATATCCTCCTAGAACGGGCAAGAGAACTAGGCTCGGACCTTGAAAAACTAGAAGAAAGTATTGAACGACGTACAAAAAAGCGTGCAGATGCATGGGATAACCTTACTGTAAAACAGCGTGATGTTCTTCGCCGCCTTGCTGAAGAACCAGACCCAACAAATCCAAGTTCTTCACTGAGAGGTATTATTGAAGACCTTGATTTCGACACGTATCCAACATACATTACGGATGTAATGAATAAATACGGAAGTTACGCTGTAAAACTTCAGAAAGCAAGAAAAATGGCTAGTGAGTCTCAAGACCCTGAAGAACTCATTCCTGAAATTTCACTATCTGATAGTGAACCTACAAGTACAGATAGCACAGATAGCACAGATACCGCAGAAGAAGATGTATCTGTTGATGAATCCGATGAAGACTTAATTGAACACCTTAGAGCAGAAATTAAAGCTCAAAAACAAATGGCAAAATCCGAACTAGAATATGGTGAAAGTCCAATGGCTGCTGGAAGACTTGTAATGGTAGAGCAATTTGAATCGAAACTAACTGAATTAACGCATTAGTACTGTCTAAAATGCGTTGAAACTCTTTTTAGTATAGAAATAAAGTATCACAAAGATTAATCCAATCCGCCTCATTTTACAAAACACAATTTATTGTTGTTGAGAGATACAGACGCTTGAAGTTAGATTATTATATATATATATATATTATTCACGATTATAAATCCGTGTGTGTGTATCCGAATAAATATAGGGTTTTTCAACGTATATAATATATGGAACAACAAAGAAAACTTTTTACGATACAATATGATATTGGTGCCTCAAAAATAACGTTCTCAACATATGTTAAAGAATTATATAATAAACTTCAACAAGAATATAAAAACGTTAAATTATATAATGGAAAGAATAAAAAAAGAATATTAAAAATCATATCAAAAAAATCAAGGTTTTCTTTAATAATATCTGAAAAGAATAGAAATCGAGGCCATACGATTGTAGATATTAATATTGCTCAAATACAAGATAATGAAGTTAAAAGAATAGAACATAATCTTGATACTATTTTTAATAATATTTTTAGAAATGATGTAACAAGGTTCTGATTTTGTTCAGTAAATTATATTTTCAAAAATAAGATAATGTATAGTATCAAACCACTTAGAATCAATAACATACAGATAAATAATCAATTCTCTAAATTATATGTTCAGTATTGTGGACAGATTCTCACGAGCCACCCGACCTGTAGTACTTCACACGGCATATCCGAAAAAGTAATCAGAGCATCCAAATCCGTAGTACTTTACTTATTATGACTAAGAAAGATAGTTTTATCAATACTACATGAGAATACGATGGGACTTGAACCCGTGGAATAGTCCGAAGTTACGCCCGTGGAAACTGGAACCTCTTGCGAAGCTTTTTCACTACGTTCTGTCACTGAAGCAGGAAGCCTCAATGCTTGACATCTAGTAATTCACTAAATCATACTTTGAACCGTGTAATTCAAACCTACTATGTTAATTTTGTGCTGGTAATGATACAATATTCAAAGTAAATCAATCCCTAATTTTTTATTATTCAATGGAAGACTATATAGTATCAATTTAATTTTCTTTTTATGAATTTTATTTAGGTATAGTTGGTATATACTTATATGAATATCAGCTAATATATTATTTGCAATATGGAAGAACTAACAGGATTTCAACGAGACCTGATGTATGTTATTGCGAACAATGACGAACCTTCAGGACAAGATATAAGAAGGCGCATAGAACCATATTATGATAGCGACATTAACCATGGTCGTCTGTATCCAAACCTAGAAACACTTGTAGAAGAAGGATATATTGTAAAAGGTAGTAAAGATGAACGGACTAACTTTTACAAAATTACGAAAAAAGGTAAAGACGCTATCATACATAGACAACAATGGGAAAAAAGTAAACTACAAAACTTCCGTGAAGAAATAGAACTCGTTCAAAAATAAAACGTAATTCAAATATTATTAATTGCGTTTTTTATTTCATTTTTATTCGCATCATGACCAAATTGCATAGTTACAACTGGTATGAATTTTATGCATTTTTTAATATCTTTTTCAGAAAAATATTTCATAGCAATATTAACACTTTCTTGTGGTCCGATTATGCTTGAAGCTGTAGCTATAACAGATGCAATATCATAATATTGTGAATCGATATAACGCGAATCTAAATTATTAAAATCAATAATATATAATTTATCTTCTGAAACCAATATATTATCAGGTTGTAAGTCACCATGAGGTATTCCTTTTTGATGTAAATTTAAAACAGATTCATATAATTTGTTAGTCATTTTTCGACCATTATTTTCATTTATCTCTCCAAATTGAACCGCATTAGGTATGTATTCAATAATTATAACGCCACAATCTTCATATTGACCATAACCAATGGGTTTCGGAGAATGAATTTTTGTCTCATTCATTTTATTCATAATTTCATATTCGTGTTTTACCATATCATAGGGATGGTTAAATGATTTGAAAAAATGTTTACTGTCTGTATATGTTAAGCTAGTATTCCATAAAAAAGTTAATAATCTATGGTATTCTACATGGCGGCGCGTAACTATTTTTAAGATATAATTATTTTCAACCACATATATATTTGATAATTTATTACCTTCTTCGTTTAATGGAGTTATATCTGGATTTTCAATATTTAGTATATCCATAACAGATTTATCTATGATATTCTGTAAATCCATATCTGTCATAATTAAAGGAATATTAATATCCATATAATATAATTGATTTCTATATATAAATACTTAATTTTTATTTAATAACTTTACGTCTAAATTTTTATAAAATTTATTGGTAAATTTGCTTTTTAATATGTGTTGGAATTGGATAATATCTTTGATGATTATTCTCAATTGCATTTAGAATTTCTTCATCGGCATTTAATTTATTTTCATCATATAATTTAACGGCTTCATGAATTCCACAATGACAATAAGGATTAAAATTCAAATTATTATTTACTTTATTTTTAATATTATGACGTTCTAATTCTGGATGGTGCGAATGACCAATGCCACAATCTTGACATTTCCATACGCCCATTTTTTCAAATTCTTTTATATATTTATTCATATTTTATATTAAATATATCTGTATAAATAAATTACGATATCATTTTTTCTACGCCATCATAATTAATGACGCCAAGCAGCCCATCTTTTTCATCGGATACAATATATTCTGCAACTTGAATAGGTTTTGTTTTGGGAACGCCAAATGGTTCTGTTTCTAAAATCACATTGTGGTCAATTTGTGAAATTATTTTACCTAATTCATCATCTTCATATATAGATTCTTTCATTTCTTCCATAATTAAATTATGCATATTTTTCATTGAATTGTCAAAACTAATATTTTCAAGTTCAACTTTTAAAGCACAAATAATAGCATTTGAATTATTTTTTGCATAATTTGAAATATTTGAGCTTTGAATATTAGAAACTTCTGAACAATTTGGTGTCATTAAATATAGATATATTTTTACACCTATAAAATTACTCGTATCTAAAGATAATTTTTGAGGTTTTTCCATAAATTAATATGGGATTCAAACTATAAATAACCTATGAATAATTAATTATAATTCTTCTTCACCATATATTCCATAATTCGTATGTTTTTCATTCATCCATGATAATACAGAATTTGTTTCTTCATTATAATCATCATCTTGCGTTATTTTAGATATATTAATCCATTCTTCATTATCGTATCCAAGTATGTGAGCTTTATTATTAATATTTAAAAAGAAACAAATTACGCCATTAATATTATTTTCTTCATAAAATAATGCTTCTGCATTTTTTATTTTGTTAGAATTTTGTTTCAATGCTGTTATTTCATGTAAGTAAAGTGGTCTACGTGGTAAATTTTTTATATGCATAATCATACACTGAGAAGGATTTGAACCTTCGTGAAGATTATAAGATAAATACAGATATAGATATAAAATTTATAATCTTTGTCTTACCAAGCTAGACTATCAGTGTACATATAACTTAATATTAAAATTATTTATAATTTTCCACGTTTAATTAAAATCAGGATATTGGCGATATTTTATCGTTTTATCTAAATATACATTTATTTTTAATTTTGAAGATAAATCTTGTTTTACTTTTGATTGAGCCGTTTGTATATTCTTAGCTTTTCCACGGCAAATTACATCTTTTTTTATTCGATATCCTTTTGTTTTTCTAGGATTAAACTTAGCTGTATACGTATATTCAAAATCATCTATAGCTCTTTCATTTTTTTCGATGGCAATATTAATATGAACAGTTTCAATTTTTCCAGCCCAAAATTGATGTGGATGATTTTTAGATATATTTCTAGGTGTATATTTATAAAATACAATTTTAGAATTTTTTAAATTTTTAATTGACATATATAAACAAATAAATAATTACCCTATATTTATTCCGATTTGATTGGGGACATCTTTTTTAATAAATATGATAATTGTATACTATGACTATCATATCAGAATTACTATCAAAATTTGAAATAATTATGAAATATTCATTTTCAAACAAAGAATATAAATACAGCCCGTTTGCTCAAGGAATTATACTCTTTTTGTTATTTCCTTTCTTTATACCTATATTTATTTTAATTGGTTATAGATTTAAAATTATTGAATCTATAATTAATAAAGAACAAGCACCCGAATTTGAATCTTATGATAAATTATTTGAAGAAGGTGTATCAGGATTTTTTGTATATCTACCTGTATTCGCACTCATTGTATTTGGAATTTCATTATTTGCTATTGGATTACCAATGTTTTTAGGCATATCAATAATTGGATTATATATTTGGCCAGCAATAAGTATTATATATACAATTAAAAAAGATTATAAGAAAGTATATGGTGCTGATTTAGTTAATTTAATAACCCAAAAAATATACGTTAAAACATATGTTGGTTCTATTTTATTATCATTCATATTACTAACTTTAATGGTTATGTTTGGAACTCTTACAATCGGTATCGGTTTTATACTATTAATTCCTATATATATTTATTCTAAACCTATTTTATGGGGTGAAATGTATAATGAATATGATGAAATGATATTGAAATAACAAAACATTTTTATTAAAATATATCAATTTATATATATGAACGTGCCATTAAATGCAGGAGATTCTATCGTTATTACATTAATAATTCTCGGAATCATATTTATATATGCTGGTTTAAATACGGATAATTTATTATTTATAATTATTGGTGTAATAGAACTTATTTTAAGTATAATTCAAATATATTTAAATAAAAATCCTGTACTATTCGAATGAATTAAGTATTATTTATACAAAAATATAGTATGAATAATGTAAAACTTATTTTACTTGATATGCAGGGAACAATATTTAAAAACGAATTTAATGGTATAAAAAAAGATACGGTTAATAATTCATGGGAAATGATTGCAAATCATTTAGGTGAAAAAGCTATTAATTTTCAAAAAGAATATTTAAAAAAGTGGAATAATAATGAAATAAATTATATCGAATTTATGGAAGAAACGGCTAAAATGCATAAAGAAAATAATCTAGACTATGATTCATATAACGAAATAATTAATCATGTTCCATACAGAAATGGGTTTGATAATTTTATGTCAAAAATAAACGATAAAAATATTAAAACAGCAATTATCTCTGGAGGATTAAAACTACAAGCTGAAAGAGTTAAAAAGGAACATAATGTAAATCATATATTTACATCAGGTGAATATTATTGGCATAAAAATAAATTGAATGATTGGAATATACTACCAACAGGACATAAAGGTAAAATATTGTGTGCAAAACAACTTATTAGCTGTTATAACATTGAGTTAAATGATGTTTTATTTATAGGGGATGGAAATAATGATATACCTTTAATGAATTATATAACTGGAAAAACGGTCGCAATTGATGGGTCAAAAAAATTAAACAAAGTAGCAGATATTAATATTAAATCACAAAATACGAAAAATGAATATGAAACAATTTATAATACCATATTTGAACAAAAATGAAATCGTAAATATTAAATAAAATATTATCTAATACGTATACATGGGAACTTTAGCAAACGACATGAATATTGACCTTGGAATGATTCCGAATGTTCGTGGTTTTGAATACCACACAGATAAAAAATGTATTGTTTTATCATTTAGAATGGGTCCAAGTGAACGACTAGAAAACTTAGATGTTATTGACCATTTAATGAATAATATTTATTACAAATGTGACACTTATGACCCTGAAACATCAATGACATTTTTCTATTTTAGACGACCTGCCGGTATTGATGTTAAAGAATTAGAAATTACAGGAGAACATGTTACAGTTGTAAGTAGTTAAAAGAATATATTTTATGTTTTGATTTTGTAAAATAAAAACGTTTATAATTAAAGACTTTTAATTATTTAATATGGATATACGAAAAAGAATTCTAAAAGGCGAAACAAAAAAACTAGCAGGTAAAGTTTTATCAGATGAAAATGCTGATAAAGTTGCAGATTTTATATTTGAAGATTCAGACGATGATAAAAAGAATAAAAATACGCATGAAATAAAAATTAATGGAAATAAAGAATCAGATAATAATGAACATATAGATGATAAAAATAATCTTTCTTCAAAAATTGATACGTGGTTAACAAAAAAAGAAAAAGAAATAGATGAATCTGACATTTCAGACCCTGTAAAAGATTTAGATGATATGGAAAAGCGAATCAATGAACTTAATTCTCAACTTGAATCTGATGACGAATAACTGTTATTTTACATAATATTTATAACCCTTGTATATATACAATATTATACTAGTCTCACTAACAGTGTTGTTAGTGGGGTTTTGTTAGTGACCGTCGAAAACAAGCCAAATTACCTATGTTATACAAGTTTACTTGTATGCTAGTATAAGTATACTTGTATTATAAGGGTTCGTTAGCTGTAGGTATATTTCTAACAAACGTCTAAAAACGTCTAAAGGGAACAAATCCATGGTAAATCTCACTAACAACGCTGTAAGTGAAAATAATTGACATGTTTTATTTATTTTTATATAAAGTATATAAATTACTAATAGATTCACTATCATCTAAGTCTGCGTATTTATCTATAGATTCAATGATAACATATTCACTTTCAATATATAATTCGTATTCTAAATTATTTTCTTTTACGGAAAATTCAAATTTTTGATTTAACTCTTTTGATATTTCATGCATTCTATTTTTAAATTCTTTAGTATTTACGGTTTTAGGAATGGTTATTTTAACGCCATGGTATATTTCACCTACTTTTTTTACAGTTATGAATATTGTTGAAATATTAATTTCACCAAGAGTATATTCTTTATATTCTTCTTGTAAATTAGCTTTTTCATACCCGTTGTTAATTATATTAATAACTATAGAATCATTTTTAATATAATCTTTCAATTTATATCCAAAAATTACCGTCATATATACATATTATCTTCCTTGCTTATTATTATTTCTTTTAAATTATTTCTAAAACAGGAATAAAGTTTTTTAATTCATTTTTATTATATAATTTTTTCTTATTGTTATAATTAGAATTTTCTTTGATTATTATATACTCTTCATTATTATTATCAAAAGCAGAACTTTCTATAATATTATATAAAATATTATTTGAAGATACCATATGCGTTGCATTTTCGGGTTCTGTTTCCACGTAAGCAATATAATCACCTAAATATATATCAACTTCTTTTATCTTATCTGGTTTTTTGTTATTTATATATGACGCATCTATATTTTTAGACATAGATATAAATGGAATCATATTCTTAAGTGATGACATTGGATATTTTTTATTTCCAACAAGTGTAAATGTACCAAAGTCCCATAACCATGTTCCATTTTTTCCATTTATATCTACATTATAAATATGTACTTTATTTTGTTTAATATCTAAATTCATAGTATAACTTATCTGTGAATTAATTTAAATTTGTCGGAACATTTAATACTTTTATATTATACATTTATTATATGCATAGAAGACATTTTATTACAGGAATAAGTACGGGAGGAATAATGACATTAGCTGGATGTAGTACAATTAGTGAAAGTACAGAAAATAATTTAGAAAGTATTAGTATAGAAATAATTAATACGCAAAATTCCACGAACGATGTTCAATTATTAGTTGAATCTGAAAATGAGCATATTCATTGGTCAAATTATTCTATAAAGAGTAATGAAACAGAAATTATTGATATTGAAATTCCTGAAGAAAAAACATTTCAAGAATTATTTATTCAATATAATGACGAGATATATACAGCAGATTTTAAACAATGGGATGATTTAAATTGTGGAAGTGTTAGGTTTGAAATAGTTGATGATGAAGATAGAAATACAGACTTATATTATTCAACAAGTGGAATTGGGAACTGTGAATAATTAAAAATATTAGTTAAAATTTATCTCTAAATCATACTGTTTTACATACATTTTAATAAACAATTCACAAGATTTATCAATTTTTTTAATAATTTGTAATACAGGTTTTTCTGCATAATTGTTATTTCGTATTAAATCTATTTGTTTTTCAAAATTTTCAAAAATAATATTTATTTCTTTATGTTTAAGCACTGTATATTTTTGGTCATTTAATTTTTTATATAATGTAATAAAGTCTTTTTTGAAATTATTATATTTATTAAGCAATTTTCTTAATTTGTCTGTCATGGAAACAGGAATATGGTTTTTATTATCCATGTACAAAAGATTATTACATTTTTGTATCTGATTTTTAAAATCTTTAATCCAATCGATTATATTTTTAAAATCCATATTAAATTATAAATAAATATATGTTATATAATTATCGTCATATCCATATAATGTATAATACAAATCGAAACATTTAATACAAACTGTACTATATACATAGTACGGGAAGTTATAGAGACCGTGTGAGGCAAATGAATTGGTTACTCATTTGCAATCCATACGGCTCTTGCAAACAAAATGCTATATTTCGTTGGAATATGGAATGTTAGACACCCGCGTAAAATTAGGCTGGCCACCTAATCTGTTCAAACCATGGATTGAACAGTTTTTACGTATGGAGTTAGTTTGCGTTAAAAATGCCCGTGTTTTTCAAATCAATAAAACGAAATAAAAGGATTTATATTTCTATATTACATAGCAAATAGTATGAACCGAAAAAAGTTCTATAATTATAATCCTGAAGAATTACAGTTCATCCCATTCGATATTGAAACAACAGGCTTCAAGGCAGGTGAGAATGATATTGTTACAACTATTGTTGCACATAAGAATAATACATATCATATTTGGTTAAATGCAGATGGTAATACGGTTAAACAAACAGCATTGAAAGAAGATGTTTTGAATAATTCTTCAAATATAGATGATATTATGCTGTATATTTCATCTTCTGAAACAGAATTACTGGATAGTTTTGGAAACTTTGTAAGTAATACATCTAAAAATGGTACTATATTCACCGCATTTAACGGAGAAACATACAGAGGGAATACAGATTTTGATATGCCTTTCTTACGTACACGTTTCTTCACAAATGGAATTAGTTGGCCGTTTACTGGCTATTGGTATTCTGATTCATATGAAGTATTTTCTCAAAAGAGTAGATTTAATACAACAGTAACAAAAGAACCTTCCGTAGATAATTTAAAAAGTTCAGAATTAAAACAATTTATTGATGATATGAATTTAGATATTCATTATTCTAAAATGAATAAATCTGAAATTGTTAAACAATTAAATAAATTGTCAGACAATATTATTCGTCAACTTAGTGAATGGGCTGTAAAAAATAATCTAGATGATTCTACAAAAATTAATTCTTTCAAGAAAAAACAATTACAAAAATTTATTGATGATATGGATTTAGATATTATTTATAAAAAACTATCAAAACAAGAATTAAAAGAAGAGATTAGAAATAAAGAATATGACTCACTGTTACCTGAATGGTATGATAAAACAAATAAGTCTGATGAAACAATGACAGTTTCAACTCTAGATGGGATTCATGAAAAAATTGTTGAAGATAAAATGAATAATGAATTTTGGTTAAAAAATGCACCAATTGAATTAGAACTATTTGACCCATTTGACCCATATGAAAATAGTAGTGAGGCAGTTACAGGATTTGAAAATGAAGACTATGTAAACTTAATTCTACATTGTTTGTCTGACGTTGCAAAAACTGTTAATCTAACTCGTATTATGATTGAATATGTACCGCAACAAGATTATCGTCCAAAAACACTATAACTAACGTGAAAATACGGATTCTAATAATTTAATTGAGATATATGGAATAATAAATAGTAATAACGGAATTGAGACTAATTCTCCAATAAAATAAGACACTAAAAACAAAGGTGTTAATAAAAGCATATAAATAGAAATTACATAGAAAGAACTTATTGTCCATTTTCCATATACTTCTTGTTTAATGATTTTATTTTTAATAAGTTTTTTAATAATTGAAATGGGTAAATATTTAAGAACAGAACTATTAAATTTTTCAATTCTAAATATATCTCCATCAATATGTTTAACGGGTATTCGTTTACCAGCTAAATAATCAACAGAATTCGCATTTGTCCATTTTAAACAATAATCTAAATCTCCTTTTTTACTCGTATTTTCTACAGGAATAACAACTTTGATAATTGATTCATCTTTTTCAGCTTCTAAGATTAGATATTTATCATAACTTATGTAAAAAGTATCTCTATATGATTTTGGTAAACTGCTTTTATCCATAACCAGTTCACAATTCATTATTCTAGCCATTCCTGCATGATATTTATCTAATTCTTTCTTAACGTTATAAAAAGAATCAAAATTTATTTCATCTTCATTTTCAGAAACTTGTTTTTGATTCATATTCTAAATAAATCATAGATTATAAATATAAAAAGTTAATGATTTATTTAGAAAGGAGCTTGAACTTCTGAATCTGTGTCTTTTTTATCATCTTTTCTACCAAATGATACAGGTTGGTTAAGAGAATTAATATCATCTATTCCTGTAGTAACTTCGATTTCTGTTACAGATTCTATTTCTTGAAACATTCGTCTTTTAATAGCTTCCACAGTCATAGGTGATATTCCACATCCACTACATGCTCCTGATAAGTTGATATGGACAGAACCTGTTTCTTCATCCGCTTTTAAAATCGTTGATTCACCACCATGTAATTGTATTTGAGGAAAATTCCTCTTTAAAAATAAGGATATTTTATCTTCAAATGTATTTGTATCGTTACTCATAACTATATATAGTTATCCAAACCATATAAATTATTATACTTTGTAATGAGGAATAATATGACAACATATATGTGACATCAATTGTCCAGATTCACTTCCATTATTAATTTTAATACTAGTTGAATCTGGTTCGTATATGCATACTATTTCGTTATGAACAGAATCAATAAAATTATAAAAAGAAGTTTTATCTTGTATCTCTTCATACCTTTTACAATGTTTCTTTGGAAAAACAAGCGTATGTCCAATGTTTCTTGAAACTGTGTAATAAATTGCTAGATATTTTTTTGATTCCATAACAATATCACACGGTTCTTTTTTGTTAATCATTCGACATAAAAGACACTCGTCTTGGTATTCTTTATCGAATGGCATAAAGTCACTTTCAACAGAGAACATATATGTCTTCTCTTTTGATTTTACGTTTTATATTAATTTTATATTAAATTAGATTTTTAATATGTTTTTTACAAATAAATTTAAAAAATTATATTAAAAATTAACTATTTTTATTGTTACATTTAATTACTTATTCATTTTACTTGAAGGTTTAATGACAATATTTTTGGTATCTACTTTAAATCTATTTTGTAACTTCAAGATAACGGTTTTTTGAGCTGGTGTTCCATTTTCAAAATTAACATTATGTCTCATTCTTGGTTTTTCTTGATATACGGCAAGTTTCCGCATTTTTCTATCATAATCTAATGCGTTTTTATCTAGAATAAAAGAATATTCTCTTCCTTCTGTCATATCTTCTAATAATATCCTTCTATTATCTTCGAACTTTTCGTTAATGATATTACCTTGCGTATTTGTGTTCATTTCATTTCTCATATATAAAAAAATATATCCAATCCCTATATATTTTATTAATTTTCAGAATAATTTATATTTCCATTTTCTTTTATTTCTCCAACGCGATTTTGAAGAACTTTCATGGGAGTATGCGTCATTTTTTCTGTTGATTTATCAATGAATATATCACCAACCATTTTCGTTTCATCAAATTCTAATGTATCTTCTTCAGTTTCAGGTAATCTTGGGTATGAAATAACAATAGAAAAAACATAAAAATCATCTGTTTCTCTTGTACGACCTAATCTAAGTAAATTACCCCCAAAATCAAATCTTAAACCATATGATGCTTTTTCACGAGCTTTTTCTTTTGAAATCATATAATTACATTTATTTTAAAATAATATAATACTTATGATTTTTGTAATTGTTCTTTTTTAAATTGTTTAGCACCTTCATCCATTTTTTTATTTTCATCTCTTGCATCATATATGTTTTCGTATCCATTTTCTGTTATGTTTATTATTCTCCACCCTTCATTATCGTAACAGACCCAAAATTCTACATTACAGTAATCAAATGGAACTTGCATATCTATGCATTCATTTGAAAAAGAACGAATTCCTCTTGCACCATTTGATTTAACTTGTATAAATAATGGTTTTTCATCTTTTTTGAATGCCATTACATCAAATAGTCCAAAAAAATCTACACCATATCCTTGTGGATATGGCGTTGAATTTGGTGTTTCAACTGTATATCCAATAGATTCTAAAATGTTAACAACTTGTCTTTCTCTTCTGTCACCTTTTGCTTTAGACATATTTTGTATAAAGGAAATCTATTATTTATAATTTAATGCTTATGTATAATATAAATTATATGTAATACGGCAAAATTATAATACAAAATGAAAACTTTTTATATAACTGGCTCTATAGTAAAAATAATGAGTAAAGTAACATTAACAGTTATTGATTCGGAGCATAATCATGATTCAACACGCGTTCCATTAACGGAATCACAAATGAATAAACTCGTTGATGAAAATGGGTCAAAACTATTAAGTGGAGATAAAGTAACCGTTATTGGTCCGGGTGGTTCATTTACAGGTCATGCTTGGCCAGACCGTCGTTCTAACGGAGATATTCCTCTTTCACCATCACAACAATCTGCACTCGGTGCTGTACCGGGTACAGAAGTCTCTGTTAAAAAAGGAAATCATATGAAAAAACCGTCTAGACAATCAAGACGTACACGCGCACCTACTAATACATCACCATCTAAATCACAAAAAACATCTAAAGAAGAAGAAACTTCTTTTGGAGATGTAAAGTATGATGATGTAGGTGGCCTTGATTCAGAATTAAATGATATTCGAAAAATGGTTGAACTTCCACTTAAAAGACCAGATTTATTCGAACAAGTTGGCGTAAACTCTCCAAAAGGCGTTCTAATGCATGGTCCTCCCGGTACAGGGAAAACACTTATTGCTCAAGCTATTGCTAATGAAACAAATGCAAGATTTACTAAAATTGACGGTCCAGAGATTATGAGCAAATATACAGGTGAGAGTGAAGAAAGACTTAGAACTATTTTTACTGATGCTCGTGAATCTGGAACCGCAATTATTTTCTTTGATGAAATTGATTCAATTGGAACAGAACGTGGGGATGGTGGTGATGCAGAAAATCGATTAGTTGGGCAATTACTTTCATTAATGGATGGTCTTGATTCTGATGAAGATGTAATTGTTATTGGAGCAACTAATCGGGTAGATTCTATTGACCCTGCCCTCCGACGAAGTGGACGTTTTGATAGAGAAATTCTTATTGGTGCACCAAATGAAAAAGGTAGAAAAGAAATCCTAGAAATTCATACAAATGATATGTCTTTATCAAAAAATGTAGATATTGATGCGTTAGCATCTCAGACAAATGGATTTGTCGGTGCAGACCTTGCGGCTTTGTGTAGAGAAGCAGCACTAGATGCAATCCAGAATTCATTTGATGGTGAAAATATAACTGTAGAAGATGTATTAGATGGCGAAGTTGAAGAAATCTCTGTTACAATGGAACAATTTAATCATGCTATGAGCCGTGTTGAACCAACAGCACTTCGTAGTATGTCTGCTAAAACACCTTCGATTGATTATAATGATGTAGGTGGTTTAGATAATGAAAAACAACAAATGGAAGAAATTGTTGCTTGGCCAATGAAACATTCAGCATTATTTAATGTTACAAATACATATTCACCTGCAGGAGTTATAATTCACGGCGAAGATGGTGTTGGTAAAACACTACTTGCAAATGCAACAGCAGGAGAATTTGATATTAATATCACACGCGTAAATGGAGCATCTATTTTCCAAAAATATGTTGGAGATAGTGAAGAACAAATCGAAGAATTGTTCAATACAGCTAAGAAAGCATCTCCTGTTATTATTTTCTTCGAACAATTGGATGCAATTGCGGGAATGAATATGGATAATTCAGGAACTCAAGAACGTGTTATTTCACAATTGATTTCTGAGTTAGATACAATTCGAAATGACCCTACAATTACCGTTATTGGTGAAACAACAAATATTGATAATATTGACCCTAGATTATTGCAATCTGGCCGATTTGAAGAACAAATTAAAGTTGAACTTCCTGATGGCAAAACAAGACGAGAAATTCTAGAGGTTTTAACAAAAAACAAACCTCTTTCAGATGATTTTGTTATTGGTAAAATTATTGGTCAATTAGATGAATATGACTATATTACGGGTGGTCATATTGAATCCATCGTAAGAAACGCATCTTTAAAAGCTATTCGCTCACATGCTAATGAATTTGGAACAGAATCAGATGCACAAGCAGAAAATATTCAAATTACAGAAGAACACTTTGAAAATGCAATTGAACGTGTGTTGAATTAATTACATATTTGGATTATTAACAGAATAATACCAAACTTTTCTCTCCTCACATTTTGGTGGAAAAATACCAATCTTTGGAAGTCTTGAGTCTGGACTTAATCCAACATTTGTTTTTCCTTTTTCCAATTTTCAAAAGAATATTGTTTGATAGTCGCATCAATATATGTATGTCCTTTATCTGTATTTATGTCTTTTATCTGATTTGAAGGAACAGATACAACATAATGAACTTCACCCATTGAAACTTCTAATGTTGTTGCATTAATATTCATATCACGAAGTTTTTTAACTATCTCATTTGAAACTTCAAAACAATTTCCATGATATTCAGAATATTTATTTTGAATATTTATAGCAATATTCATTAAATCTATTTTTGAAACTATGACCATACGCTATTATTTGTAATAACATCTTAAAAGTAATTTGATTATATTTTTATAACATTTAATCCGCAATGTAATCTCCAATAGCCATTCCTGCCATTCCTGCTAAAGCACCCATTAAACCAAACATTAAAAATGTGAATAAAGCACCCGATAACAATGCCATTATACTTACAACGCTAGCACCAGCTAATCCTGAAGCAATATAATCTCTCTGACCTAATACGCCACTAAACATTGTTACAAGAAATGTAGCCATTATCCAACCCCCCGGAATTGAAAATCCAATAATAGGAATCAAACTTGTTCCAAATCCAAGCGCAAGTATCCCTGCAATATAACCAACTGTTTTTGAACTAAAAGAATTAATGTTGGTTCCTCTTGTAGCTTTATTTAAAAGTTCTGACCACCCCGGTGGTTCTGAACTTCGTGAATAATTTCTTTTGGAACTAGAATTTCCAATATCTGATGATTTATCAATTGTTTCTGTTTTTTGATTACTCATATATTGTACTATATAACTCCACATACATAAATTTTAACTTTTAATATATCTATTTATATCAAAAATTTTTTAATATTTAAAAAATATAATATAAGTATGTCTAATGACGAAAATTTAACTGTTAACATTAATGATTTATTCGAAATCGAACCAAGTAATGCCCTATTGGTTCGTTTGAGATTTTTATAATATAATTTATTATTCTACTATCCATTATATTTGTATTAGAATTTTTGAATTTTTAATATAACTAAAAATATTAGATAAATATCTTTATTATTTAATTTTAATTATTAATTTTATTATTTAAATAATTTATTTTATCTGTTTTATATATAATAAAAAACCAGATAAATAAAAACAGGTATAGTTATTCTACCACTATTTTTTCACCTCTAATATGTCCGGGGAATTTAAATCTATCAAACTCAGAAATTAAATTATCTCTTATTTCAGAATCCAATCTAAATTCATATTCATCACCATACTCTCCTGCTTTAAGCAATATCACACTAGGTGGTCTTAAAGTTTCATTTATATTCTTTTTACCAATTTGCGTTATCATTTCATCCCTCCATAATTGAATAACCATATCTTCTGAAAAATCTAACATTATAATCATAGGGTCTTCAATATCAGGATAAAAACGAAACCCTGTAACTTTAAATTTTTGATTTTTTGATATTTCAGGTATATTTATATTTCCAGTATAATCAAATTCAGGTATTAATGGAATATGAATATCAGGTTCGATTTTATATCCTTTTTGTTTAAGTTCTTCATTCATTAAATGTTTTGCAATAGGCAGAACATCTTCTTTTTTAATTTTTAAATATATACTATTCATATTATAATAATAATATTCAAATTTAATAAATACTACGCATATTATAATAATGAATAACGTTGAGAATCTTCAAATACGATATAATTAACAGGTCTTTCTTGAATTACAACACTTTCTCTAAAATATTTTCTACTTTCACTAGATATTTCACAAACATATCCATTTACTTCTACCCAATAATGAACTAATCCAATTTTTTAGCTTCTTCAAATGATTCTGGTTTATCGACAAAATCTTCAATTAGTGCTCCACCATAAATAGTATAAGAAATATTATATTTATCTAAAATTTCACATAATGTTTTTGTATTATATAAACAATCATCTAGTAATTCATAACTATCTTCAAATCCTGTTTCATTTAATCTTTTTGAAAGAGCTTCATTTACATATTTTGTAAGCTTGGATTTCATACTTAATCTTTAATTAAAAAGGTTACATGTTTTTACGCCAATACAAATATAGTAATAGAATATTAAATTTAAGTATGGATTATGAAAAATTACCTCCTGTAGAAGAAGTTAAATTACCGTCAAAACATTTAGATTATTTAACGGAAGTTCTAGGTGTTCGTGAACCTGTAGCAAAAACATATATTTTAACAAGAAAAGGATATACGAGTAGTGCAATTAAAAGACGCGTTGGTGTATCTGAAAATACTATTAAAAAATATTTAGATAAATTAGAGAAAGAATTTGGAAAGAAAGCAACATTTACAATGAATTCTATGGACGAACCAATTTTAGAACCATTACCGAAAACTACGAATAGTGATGAACAATCAGAATTTCAAAAATAATAAATAGTCCCAAGCGGATTCGAACCGCTGTCGCAGGTTCCAAAGACCTGCAGGATTGGCCGCTACCCTATGGGACTAATGTTCAAGGCAGGATTTGAACCTGCGTTACCCTGTTACCCAGAGTATGATTGGCCAAAGAATACAGTTTAAGATATTACCATCAGGAGCGACCTGATTTATAATCTTACTTATATTCTAACTACACTACTTGAACGAATGCTTCCGATGGGATTTGAACCCATGTCCTCGGCTCGAAAGGCCAAGATGATTGGCCGGACTACACCACGGAAGCACATATACAACTTTATTTGGTTAAGTATTAAATCTTTCGAAATTTATTTCGGAATTATTATCGATTAATATCTTCCCACATGTCTTTTTTTGATTTAACTTTTATCGGTACATATTCATTATTTCTTACTTTTTCGATTTCTTCTTTTGTAAGTTTTAATTCATTATTTGTATTATTTAATTTTTCATTATTAAATTCTTCATCTGTCATATCTGTAGATTTTTCAGATATTAATTCTTCAAATTTTTCTAAATCTTCACCCGAATTTTCCGCGTTAAGTTTATCTGCAAGTTCTTTACTCATAATGCTCGATAAGGAATTTGAATCCTTGTTTTTGCCTCGAAAGGGCAATGTGATTGGCCGAACTACACTAATCGAGCAAAGTACTGGTGATGGGAATCGAACCCACGGACTTTAGGATGAAAACCTAACGTATCTCGCCATCGGATACTCCACCAGCGCATTCTCCATGTCGGAATCGAACCGACGACCTCCGGGTTCAAAGCCCGGCGTACCTCGCCAACGGATACTCATGGAGTATACTTGTGTTTTAATTATATAATTAATTTTATATACAAGTGTGTAAACTATAATTTACGAGTATAGTTTACAGATATTTGCTTGCTTTAACAAACCCCCCAAGCCACTTGTTATTTTATAAACAAGCAACAAGGGTAAGTAAAAATAATCATTGTTCTGATTCTTGACGCTGTTGCTCCTCACCAAAAGCAAGCATATTGTGTGAGAGCATTGTCAACGTCATTGTTCTATATTATACATATATTGAATAGTATATAAATCTTTTGATTTTCGATTCATTTTAAGGCATAAGTTTATATGTTTTGAAAACATATTAATAAACACTATGTTTAGTGTTAAAAACCGCGTATTATCAAAAATCCCTGTAAGGTCTTCAAAATCAGCTAAATTAGCTGCTGCTGGTGCTGGATTTGGTGCATTGTTTGGTGGAAAAATTGCCGTTATTACCGCAGGCGTAGGTGCCTACTTAGGTTATTTGCTTGGAGTTAGAACAGAATCTAAAATGGTTGAAAGTGAAGAAGATGTTGAAGAACTTGAAGAATCAGATGAAGATGTCGAAGAGTAAATTCTAATCGCAATAATTAAGTTGTTTCAATGTTTTATATTTTAATATGAGAACATTAGAAAGGGCTATTAAAAAATCATTTGAAAAAAATTTGTGGAAACATAAATCTGTAACATATAAAAAAGAAAAACCAAATTTAGATAACCATTTTAAAAATCAGATTGAATTTAGAGAAAATATATTAAATTCATCTAGAGGAAAAATTAAATATATTACAAAAATAAAACCCAATTCTCGTTTAGATTTACCTATAGAAATATCTAAATTATCAAAAGATTCACTGGAAAAAATTAAAGGCGTAGAAAAAGAGAAAATAGCTATATTAATCAAACATGTAGAAACGGGAGCATTTTTTGTTGAATTATTAGATAAACCTACCAAAGGTGAATGGAATAATTCTAAGATAAAAGAACTTTTATATTCTGAAGGAATAACAGCAAATTCAATTGAAGATATTATTGATACGCAAATAGAATTAGATATAAAACATAAATCAGAATTTAAGGATAAACTAGATTTAAGTAATATTCTGCGTTTTATTTTTGATGAACCCATGCGAGTATTTCAATTTGTTTTGTTAGTAAGTTTAATTCCC
>LFCJ01000233.1_pt1 | contig 33013 bp, 33 predicted proteins | sample 643141 | NCBI WGS metagenome assembly LFCJ01 (sample SAMN03766243, study PRJNA286221) | soda lake metagenome | biome: soda lake; feature: Kulunda steppe; material: water; isolation source: sample B1-Br-g2 brine of Lake Bitter-1 | place: Russia: Kulunda steppe | collected 2010-07
AACAAACTCAACTTGGATTGTGTTATTTATTCTTTCAACTGACCCATTTCTTGAGCCGCTATTAGATAAGGTGATTGTTTCCTTTGGACGGCCTTCAACATCAATATGCCATTCGGACTCGAACAAAATATCTGGAGGACTTTGCAAGAACCCTGTATTAAATGAAGATTGTTCCATATCTTGAGTAGCGCAATTCACAATCCATTCTCCCCACGGATTAATGAGCCCTCTCTGATAGGTGTTGTAGTTAGCTGAGCCATCTTTATCTAAATCAAGACAATTATTTTTGGCCCAAAGCTTTGCGCTACTTTCTGTAGTATGTTTGGTTCTCACATACGCTATAGGTCTTAATGTCCTGAGATTTCTATCTTCGACTTCATAATTGGCATAAACATCGGTGAGCTCTGCGTTAATACTAACATTTTGAGAAGTATTGTATTCTGATAATCCGGATAGATTGTCTGAAGAAATTTCTGCATGTACCTGTTCATCTGTGCCATCAACAACTAATCCAATAAGCACGTGATCATTGCCATAGAAATCTGAGTCGGTATCAATATAATCTACTTCTGATACATAGAATGCAGTTGCGGGAACTATTAACACAACAGATGCTAATAGGAAAATTAACGCTTTTTGATTCACTAGTCTCTCATCTCTTACTCGCTTATCTAGGGTTGCTAATCAAGTTTGCCGGGTGCAGGACTCGAACCTGCGAACCCCTGCGGGAACGGATCTTGAGTCCGTCGCCTTTGGCCACTCGGCAAACCCGGCTTATAGGTACGACTGGTTGCAGTAAACTTATGAATAGTTCTAAAATAACTATGAAAATCTGATGTTGGTGCGCAGACCTGCCTGACTAGGATCTGGAGATACTAGTTCATAAGGTCTATCAACCACTTCGGCGAATTTTCCGCATCTAGGACAGCGAGTATATCCTGCGTGATCGTTCTCATCAAATGTCTGAGAATAACCGCAGGAACAATTAACATAAGTCTCTAATTCCTCAACATTAAGATCTATTCTCTCCAATATTGTTCCTCTAGTAAAGTGATCGAAGAGTGCTTTGAACTGCTCAGGTCTACACATAGTCCTATTTATCTTTATGTGTGCAGTTCCATCTGTAGAATACCTTGAGAGGTCTTGCATCAAGTTTATCAGTACGTTTCCTACTTTCTCCATCAGCTTTTAGGCCTCATCTCTACAATTTTTACCCCGTAAGTCCCTCTCATACAATGCATATAACGAACCACATTTAATTAGTTTTGGAGGAAGGGCAACTCACTAAGTATCAGCAAGTTGCAAATAGTTCTGCGATAAATTCATTCTGAAAGAGAGTGTTTGTATTGACGGAAATAGAAAAAAATAGGATGACATTGGTTTATCTAGGAAAATTAAACGAAGAAAACAACTGTATTGGTTTCTGAAGGCGTTGTCAGTTAGAATAAGTTTATACTTTAAAAGATTCACAGCCTGAAATCTAGATAGGAGTTAGGCATTTAATCTCTAAAATGCTTTATATCATAAAAAGGTCTAAAACTGAGTTAAAGCGGGGTAGGGCAGCCAGGAGTGCCCGTCGGGCTCATAACCCGGAGGTCCGTGGTTCAAATCCACGCCCCGCTAACTATCCATATTTTGGCTTTAGACTCTTTTTCTTCAGGGGGGATTACTTTTTAGTGATTCAACTTACTTTGGCTAAGGCCGGTAAATCAAAAAAATTAAACATGTTTTTCTCAGTTAATAGAGGAGGGTTATTAACTTTCGTTATTTCTAGTTAATTTGTTATGAGGATTTTGGGAGTTGATGAAGCTGGTAGAGGTCCTGTAATCGGCAGTATGTTTATAGCCTCTTTTGAAGTTGAAGAGGCTGAAATCAAAGAGCTTGAAAATATAGGTGTTAAAGATTCAAAGAAGCTGTCGGAAAAAAAGAGGGAGAAAATTAGAGGGCTTTTAGATAATGTAGGCGAGTTCACTTTGAAAGAGATTAAGGCATCTCAAATAGATGAGATGAGAGAGGTTATGACGTTGAATGATATTGAGTTAAGAGGTTTTGTTGAAGTGATTAAGGATTCTGAAGCTGATCGTTTTACAGTTGATTTGCCTGAGCCTAATGGGGATCGGTTTATTAGAAAAATGAAGAAAGATTTGCCTGAGAGATTTGCTGATAAGGAGTTTATTGCAGAACATGGTGCAGACGATGAATATCCGGAAGTTTCTGCAGCATCTATTGTGGCTAAGTCTGCTCGGGAAAAGCATGTTCAAGAATTAAAAGAAAAGTATGGTTACGATTTTGGGTCAGGTTACCCTCATGATAGGCCTACAATTGAGTTTTTGGAGACTTATATGGCTGAAAAAGGAGAGTTGCCCGAAGAGACGCGTATGTCTTGGAGTACTGCTGAGAAAATAGTTAAGAAGAAAAGCCAGAAAAAGTTTGATGAGTTTTAGTATATTATGGAGTTAACAGTTACGGAGTCGGGCGCATATCTTACTGGAAAGGATATTACAGATAAACATTCTGAATTTTATTATGGTAAATTGAGAGATGATAAGTTGTTACTTTCTCCTTCTGAGGCGGTTCATATGGCTCAAAGAGGTATTTTGGAGGCCGGTAAAGACTTTGATGAGCTTTATAATTACTTTGCAGAGAAAGATAATGAGTTTTCAGAGAAATATGCTGCTTACTCTGATCTGAGAGATAGAGGGCTTATAGTTAAAACAGGTTTCAAGTTTGGGGCGCATTTCAGAGTCTATGCTAGAGGCGTTAATCCTTATAAGGAAGATAAAGGCCGTAAAGACCATACAAAGTATATTGTTCATGCAGTACGCGAAAATAAGGCGATGAGCTTTCAGGAAATGAGTAGGGCTGTAAGGCTTGCAGGAAATATCAGAGCGACAATGATGTGGGCTGTAGTTGATTCTGAACAGGATGTAACTTACTATAAGGTTAGGCATACATCCCCATAAGTTTTTTGAACTTGTCCTACTAATTATGGTCGTGATGGATCGCTCTAACGCTTTATATCCTCAACAGTCTACTAATCCAAGAGCTAGAGAGTATAATTTTTGGGCTGAATTAGGATTTGAGGATTTGGCTCCTAGAAATATTAGGTATCTGAGACCTCGGCTTAAAACAGCGCCTTTAACACATTACATGAGTGATGATGGCGGAGATGATGGCTTTGTAAGTCCAAATAAAGGGATTATCTCTGCTGATGCTGCTGTAAAAATGCTAGATGGAGAGGTTAGCATTGCAGACTCAGATGTAGTCTCCACACTATTATTCCCGGAACATAGTTATCCTGAAGAAGTTGAATATTTTGAACTTGAGGTCAAGTCTGATCCCGTTATGAGTCCTGATTTGATCCCTCATTTTAGAAGAGGCGAAATTCTTGTTCAACAGAAATCAAATATTGATGAAGAAAGATATGATATTGTGCCTTTAGGACTTCAAAGAAGCTATGACGCTCCCGAAATATCGGTAAATCTCGAAGATGCTGTTTAAACTTTTGAGTTAAACGCTTAACGGGTCAAATATTCCTCTACTTTTCCCGTATTTGTCTCTAAGTTTTTTACCGTACCATAGTCCTATTATTAGGCCTGTTAGGTGTGCTGATGACGCAAACATACCTATAACTGGTAGTTGGATGCCTGCAACTTTTGCTAGTAGGTTAAACGTTTCTAGCCCTCCGAAAGCATAAACAGCTGTTTTTAGCTTCATAGGTATTATAAAGTATAGTAAGACTTCTGCGTCAGGGTATAAGCGGGCTATTGCACCAACTACTGCTACAACTGCGCCTGATGCGCCTACTGCTAGACCGGCTGTAATGGGTTCTCCATGTAAAAATATCAGGAAATGATAGAATAACGTATATCCTACAGATGATGCGAAAGCGGCCAATAAGTAGAATTTTAGTAGTTTTTTACCACCTATAAGCCGTTCTAAGGGCGTTCCAAAAAAGTAAAAGGTTATCATATTCACAAATAGGTGTATTGCGCCAGCATGTAGTAGCGCTACTGTAAAGAGGCTCCATGGTCGTTCTAGTAGCTCTGAAATAGAAGGGTCAAGTACTAGTGCATCAAAATAACCTGAAAATTGGAACTGTAATATCATGCTGAAAGAGGTAAGTAAAATAATCATCAGAGTGTAGTTACTTTTAAGAGAATTCAGTATGTCTTTAGAAAGACTTTTTCTATGTGTTCTATAAGGCGCTGTGCGATTTGAGTTATTCAAACTTGTTCTGGGTTCTTTTTCTTTTTTCTCGCTAAACTTTTCTTCGAACCACTCTTGTTCAACTGGCTCGCCGTTAAGGCCTTCACAGTCATGATTTTCAGGCAGCCGGTGCTCGGAACAAAATTTTTCACCGCAGTAACGGCACTTAAAACTCATAGACTTCTTTCCACACTGACTGCATTCAGCCATAAACTAAAAGTTCGGGATCAGTCTTTTTATCAATCAGCAACATACGAAAATCACATAAAAACCGCTAGTGAATAGTAGTGTATGAATTTAGAACATGCAGCGTTTCTAATAGGCAAAATTCTTTTAGGAGGATACTTCCTTTACTCAGGACTAAATCACTTTATCAACTCTGGTTCAATGACTGAATGGGTTCGAAGTAAAGGATTGCCTAGACCAAAAATACTGGTTTATTTATCAGGATTAACTCTGGCTCTAGGAGGATTAGGGATAATATTAGGACTATACCCAGTTCTAAGTATACTAGCAATCTCTACTTTCTTGCTTGTAGTTTCTCCAACAATGCATGACTTCTGGAATATGGAAGGCAATCAAAGACAAAATCATTTAATTAATTTCACAAAAAATATTGCTATTCTAGGAGCTCTTTTAGCATTAGTATCAGCAGACTGGACGGTTTATGGGCTGGGCATCACATTAGGACTAATCTAAAAAAAATTTAAGAAGAGAGATTGGGATGCGGTCTTTCATAGTCTTGAAAGTACGGCTTCCTCTATTTCTTCTACTCTTACTCTTTCTTGTTCTGTAGAGTCTCTTTCCCTTACTGTTACTGTTTCAGGATCTTCTTCAAAGGTTTCATAATCTACAGTTATGCATATTGGGGTGCCTACTTCATCCTGTCTGCGATACCGTTTACCGATATTACCTGTGTCATCGTATTTTACCGAGAAACCATAGTCTCTTAGTCTTTCCGATATTTCTCTAGCACGGTTGCTAAGTTCTTCTTTATCCATTAAAGGGAACACTGCTACTTCTGTAGGCGCAACACTGCTGCTAAGAGATAACAAAGTTCTTTCTTCACTATTGATAGCATCTTCTCTGTAACTGTGTGCAAGAACAGTATAAACTGTTCTATCTACTCCAAAAGAGGGTTCAACAACGTGAGGGACAATCTCCTCGCCTGATTTCTTTACTATCTCCTCTTTCACTTCCACAGCCTCGGAATCCACAGCATACTCTTCTCCATCTAAATGAACAAAAATCGCTCCTTCGTCAGCTATCTCGGGACCCAGTTCTACCTTTCTTTTAACTTTTTCAGCTACTTTTGAAGCATTAGAACCAAACTCAGGTCCTAAAATGCTCATATCGATATCTATAGTAGTTTCTTCAACAGTCTCAGGTTCATCATACTCTTTAAATACTGAAAAATCTCGTTTATTCCCGGAATGTTTACCGTGCTTTGTCAAATCGTAACATCCTCTGTATGCAAAGCCAGCTATCTCAATCCAAGCGCCATCAACTTGCGCTTCAGCATCCCAACAATCACTAGCATAATGTGCGCGCTCATCCGGCTGATGCTGCCGAAAACGGAAACGAGTCATATCTACACCTATATCAACATACCATTGCTTTGCAATGCCTAGGTAGTAAGCAACCCACTTATTAACAATTCCTTCCTCAACTGCTTTTCTCACCGAAGTCTCAACATAACTGTTCTCTCCTTCGCCCTGATTATCTACAGGATAAAGAACTAACTCAACGTCTTCGACTCGTGAAAGACTTGGAGAATCTTCTTCAGGATCAATAAAGTGCTCTAGCTCAGCCTGAGTAAATTCTCTTACGCGCACAAGGCCCTTTCGCGGAGAAATCTCGTTTCTATAGGCTTTACCAATTTGTGTGATTCCAAAAGGAAGTTTATTTCGTGCATACTGCTTAAGTCGAGGGAACTCCACAAAAATACCCTGCGCAGTTTCAGGTCGGAGGTATCCTTTAGTTTCTGAACCAGGACCTATGTTCGTTTCAAACATTAAGTTAAAATCATCCACATCTACGTTAGTTAGTGAATTATCGCAATGAGGACAAACAAGGTCATGTTCCTTTATTAGGCCTTCAATTTGTTCTGTTGAAAATGCCTCTGCCTCATCAATATCAGTATTATCTTCTACTAAATGATCTGCACGGCTCGAAGTCCCGCATTCTGGACATTCAATAATCATATCGTCAAAGCCATCTAAGTGTCCTGAGGCCTCAAAAACAGGTTTATGCATAATTGTTGGTGCTTCTATCTCTCTGTGTCCCAAGCTGCGAGAAAACGTGTTTCTCCAGCTATTTTCAATGTTTCTTTTAAGTTCTGCGCCTTCAGGTCCAAAAGTCTGGAATCCTGCGACACCTCCATAAGCCTCAGAGCTTTGAAAAAAGAAGCCTCTTCTTTTTCCTAGTTCTGCTACTTTTTCTGTTAAGTTCTCCATACAGAATCACGCTCGTGGAAATTTTTAAAGTTAGAACTATATCTTAGAAAAAATCTTTACTTAGTTGGGTTATAATATTGTCAACTTCCCTATAGGTTCAAAACTTTCACTTATTACTGCGGATGGAATTATCGTTTATAGCAATTAGGACTCTAGACGTCACAATTGTTAAAATAGCTCAAATTCTACTTATAATCATATGTTGGATGATTTAGATTTAGAAGGAAAGAAAGTTCTTCTACGGACTGACTTAAATCTTCCATTAGAAGATGGGAGTCCTAGGAAATCTCTCAGATTCAAAAGATATGTGGAGACTATTGAAAGATTGTCTGAGAGAGAGGCAAAAACAGTGGTAATTACTCACCAAGGTAGACCTGGCAGAAAAGATTTTATATCTCTAAGACAGCACAGAACGCTGATTGAAGAAGAAATTGATAGGGAAGTCACTTTTTCTCAGGCATTTATGGGGCAGGAGCTTGCAAAAACGATAGATGGAATGGATAATGGGGGAGTGGTTCTTATGGAAAATATCAGGGTATTATCTGAAGAATTGAGAAACTTTTCTCCTCAAAAACATAGCGAAGATCTTTATGTAAAAGAAATGGCAGACAAATTTGATATTTATGTAAATGATGCGTTTTCCACAGCTCATAGAAGTCAGGCTTCAGTAGTAGGATTTCCCCATCACTTAGACTCGTTTAAAGGACCAGTAATGAAAGCAGAAATTGAAAATTGCACGAAAATAAAAAATCAATTTGATAATGGCGTGCTCGTGCTCGGAGGAGAAAAGCCGTCTGATTTGATAGGTATAATAAAATCAAATATTGAAGATATTGACAAGGTTCTACTTGGCGGAGTTCCAGGAGAGCTAGGACTGATTATTAAGGGTTATAGCTTAGGAGAAAAAGAAAAATGGATACGAGAGCGCGATCTCGATAGTGCTGAAGAAGAATTTAGAGAGTTACTCGAAAGATGGCCGGGGAAACTTGAAACGCCTATAGATCTGGTAACTAATGATGGGGTCCGCGATGTGGCTGATGTAAATTCTATGACGTGGGATATTGGAAAAGAAACATCCAAAAAATACGCAAAAATAATAGACGAAGCTGAAGCAGTTCTTATGAAAGGCCCAATGGGAGCCTTTGAGCAGCATCCAGAAGGCACAGAGAGGGTTTTGGAGGCTATCTCAAAAAATGAGGGGTTAACAGTTCTCGGAGGAGGCCACACTTCAGCATTGGTAAAAGACTTTGGATATTCAATCAGTGATTTCACTCATGTTTCGATAGCGGGAGGAGCGTTTGTACAGTTATTAAGCGGCAAACCATTACCGGCAATAGAAGCTATCAATACCTAAAATTAAGTTCACGTGCGTTTACATATATGACTATACTATGGAGATAGATCGCTGTAGCAGTAATTATTAGAATGTTTCATTCGTGAGACGTGTAGCGGGTAGTAAGGTTTTGCGGAACCATTAGTAGATTTCTAAAAGAGTTTTACCCCTTACTCTCTTTTTGGCATATTGAAAATCCCTTTAAATCAGAATGCTAAAAATTTCAAATACGTGAGTAAATGAGAAGCATCACACTAGGAAGCGGAAAGCCAGAAATAGCGGTAGTCGCAGGAATTCATGGGGATGAGCCTGCGGGAGTAAAAGCAATAGAAAAAATAATTGAGTCGGATTTGCATGTTAAAAAGCCTGTTAAGCTTGTTATTGCAAACGAAGAGGCTTTAAATCGTGGTAAACGCTATTTGGATTCAGATCTAAATAGGAGTTTTCCGGGTGATATAAGTTCAGATCTTCACGAAGAAAAATTAGCTGCTGAACTGCTTGAAGAAGTTCAAAACTGTAAAGTGTTAGATTTGCATACCACTCATTCTTATGACCGGCCTTTTGCTACAGTTAAAGATATTTCCTCAAGTGTAGAAATGGTAAAAGCTGCAAACGCAGATAAAGCAGTTTATTTTCCTGAAGATAGTGGTATTCTAACCGAATTTGTTGATGGTATTGTATTAGAAGCAGGATTACAAGGCTCAAAACAAGCTGCGGAAAACGCTTTAAGATCGGTCAAGAACTTCTTAGCCTACTATGGCGCGATAAACGAAGACTATGAGCTTAGCAGTCCGGAATTCTTCAAGTATTACGACACGGTTGAAGGAGACTGGGTTTTTCTGGCAGATAACTTCGAAAAAGTAGAGGTAGGAGAGGTCTATGCTAAGACAAAAGATGAAGAATTAAAGGCTTCGGAGTCTTTTTACCCGGTTTTAATGTCAACGAATGGTTACAATGGTATTCTTGGGTACAAAGCTGATAAAGTAGAAGAGGATTAAAACTTCACGTTCTATTTTGGATATAGAGGTACGCAAAAACATGCCGGATATAGATCCATGGGGCGACGTTGAGATAGGAAACTATAAACAGAAAATGAAGGATTTTGGTATAGAGCCAATAACTGATTTAGAAGATAAACTGCCTGATAGCCATCTAATCAGCAGAGGCATAATATTTGGACATAGAGGTCTTGACGAGTTTTTAGAAGCCAAAGAAAAAGGACGAGAAGTGGCTATGATGACTGGGATAATGCCATCAGGAGTTTTCCATTTTGGTCACAAAAGCGTGGTAGATCAAATTCTTATGTACCAAGAAATGGGAGCTCAGATAACTATTACGGCAGCAGATATTGAAGCATATAATACCCGCAATATGTCGTTAAAAGAAACAAGAGAGATAGTAATTGAAGAATACCTGACCAATTATGTTGCTCTTGGTTTAGACTTAGAGGATGCAGACTTTTACTTTCAGAGCGAAGGAGGTAATAATTACCACTTAAGAAGCAAACAATTTGCAAGACACTTAACACAAAATGAAGTTGAAGCTACATATGGTAGCGCTGCTCCAAGCAAAATTACTTCGGCATTAACACAGTATGCCGATATTCTGAGACCTCAATTTAAAGAGAATGGCGGGCCCAAACCGGTTGTAGTGCCTGTGGGGGTTGATCAGGATCCTCATATTCGTTTAACTCGTGAAATAGCCCGCAAATATAGGGAGGCCGATTTCTACAAACCTGCGAGCACATACCAGAAATTTATGAGGGGTCTTCAGGGAGGAAAAATGTCGAGTAGTGATGAAAAAAGCCATATTGCGTTGACTGATAGTGCTGAAGATGCTTTGCAAAAGATTGATCAGGCGAAGACTGGTGGTAGAGATACTTTAGAAGAGCACAGGAAAAAAGGAGCAAAAATTGAAGAAGATATGGTTTTTGAGCTTCTAGCGTTTCATTTAATAGAGGACGACTCTGAATTAGAACGAATAAGAGAAGAATACTCTAGCGGAGAAATGTTATCAGGAGAGTTGAAACAGATAACAAAGGAAAAGTTGGAAAACTTCCTTGTAGAGCATAAACAAAAACGAGAAGAAGCAAGACCAATAGTTAAACAGTATTTACAAAATCGATAGATTTAACATAAAGTCTTGGGAAAGTCTCATTATATGCTACCGGAACTGATTTTATATGAGGAAGAAGAGACAAATCTTCCAATACTTTTTGTTGCAGGATTATTATCCGGTATTTTAGGCTTTCTTTTTGCTAACCAGTTTTTCCCATCTCAAAGAGAGATTCTAGCACCTGTTTTTGCATCAATACCATTAATCTATCCATTAATGGCTTACTATCTGGAACACGAAGAGCATCCAGATTTTGTAAATGAGACAACAGTGTATGCATCTATGTTTGCAGGGCAAGCTACAGCGTTTATGATGATAGCCTTAGCTCTTCCTGACTCATTTGCGCTTCAAATGGAGATAATAGGTCTTTCAGGTCATGCGGTCGCATCTGAAGTAACATTTGCCTCTGTATTTACAAACAATATGATGGTATTTGGTGCTATACTTCTAGCAGCGTTCTTCTTAGGATCATCGGGGGCGTTCATACTATCTTGGAATGCGTCAGTCTTAGGAGTATTTTTCGCTTATTTAATAAGAGATCTGTCAGGCTTGGAAATAATATACTCGAATGCTTCGCCTTTAGCCTATGTGCCTCATGCGTCTCTGGAAATGACCGGTTTTATGATTGCAGGAATACTTGGAACTACTGCTTCAGCATCAGTATATAGGAAGCACTGGGGGCTAGAGCATTGGAAACAATTAGGATTACTGGGCGTAGTAGGCTTCGTCGCCATACTTACTGGAGCTATCATCGAAACTTTTTGATACGTCTACTACTTCGCTAGTAATATTTATTTCATATTTAGAGGTTGAATAATCTAGGCCCTTCATCTTCAATACATCAAATACCTGTTTCTCTTCTTTTTTCTGAAGTCTGAACACTCCATCTACAACAAACTCTGCAATTTCATATCTAGAAGGCTGACCATTCATTGAAAATGGTACTTCGCCTAGCATCAAACAAGAACAGTTTCCAGATTTCAAAATATCTAATATTCCGCCTAGCTCTTCTCTTTGCACAGGTTCAGCATCGAAAATCATTAAAAATTTAGTTATACTGTCAATGACAATTCTGTCAGGTTCAAACTCGTTTAAATTTCGCCTCAGAGTTTCAGTGACTTTTTCAGGTTCAAAAACCTGTCCGCCACTACCGGGCCTCATTAAGTCATTTGAAATTTGAAATTTTACATTTTCTGATTCAGGATTGTGGCCTCTAAGTTCGGCCTCTTTTTTTAACTGCTCTTCAGAATTTCTCAGAGAAACATACAAACAGTTCTCTTCATTCTCAACGCCTTGAAATAAATAGTCCATTCCAAACGCATTTTTGCCTGTTCCTGGGGGCCCGCCTAACAAAATCACGAAACTGTCAGGAATAGTTACAATTTTTTCAAGACCCTTAATACCTGAATCAAGACTCATATCTGAAGTTGGGTCTTTCTTAATTATAAAGTCCTTGACTCATATCGATATAAAAAAATCCGTTGCTAAACCTTGAGTGTGAAACTTTCTCGTCAAGCCCAAAAAGTGTTTGAAGTCCTGAAAGAAGAGAAACAGGCAAGATTTGAAGAAATACAAAGCCATGGTTTTGACCAAAGCATGGTTGCGCGAGCAGCAAAAGAGCTTGAAGAAAAAAACCTAGTTAAACTAAATAAAGAGCAAGAAGTAGCGTATAAACTCACGAAAAAAGGCGTACAAGTTAAAAGAGAGGGTAGTCCGGAGTATCGTCTCGTAAAACTTCTTGAAGAGGGGCCAAAAAAATTCTCTGAAATAAATATTCCTGCTGATGTTGCGGTAGGTAAAGCTAGACAAAAAGGATGGATTGAAATAAAAGATGGAGAAGTAAGCCTTACGGCAAATGGCGAACAGGTTGACAAAGATGAACTGGTAGAGCAACTTAAAGATGAAAACTTTGGCGAAGACCATTTGTCTAGAGGTCTTGTAGAGCGTGAGACAGAATCCACTCGTTTTCTGAAATTGACGCGCAAAGGAGAACAAGTCAAACCAGAAAATATTGAAGAAGAATTTAATGTAGAGGCGGAAGCATCTTTACCGCAAGTAGGGCGAAAGCATTTTTACAAAGAGGTAATAGATTATGCAAGACAACAATGGCTTGAAATGGGCTTCAAGGAGATGAAAGGACCTTTTATCGTATCTAGTTTTCTAAACTTTGACTCTCTTTACACGCCTCAAGACCATCCGGCAAGAGAGTTACACGATACTTTCTTCTTGGAAACTCCCGAAAAAGATGACTTAGAGCAGTTTGGCGAAAAAGTAGAACGAGTAAAACAAACGCATGAAGATGGGTGGAAAACAGGCAGTAAAGGATATCGTTATGAATGGGAAAGAAGTGAATCGGAGAAAAATGTGTTGAGAACACACACTACGTCCGTATCAGCGGAGAAACTACATGAAATAGATATAGAAAACGAGGATTTGCCAGTAAAATACTTTACAGTCTCCAGAAACTTTAGAAATGAAACCGTAGATAAATCCCACCTTGCGGAATTCCTCCAGACAGATGGAATTGTAGTAGGGGAAGACCTTAACTTCAAGAACTTGAAGGCATACATCTCAATGTTCTTCGATAAAATGGGATTAAAATACCGTATTATACCATCTTACTATCCGTATACAGAGATGTCAATTGAAGTTCAAATATATGATGATGAACTTGATGAATGGATTGGTCTTGGAGGAGCAGGGATGTTCCGGCCTGAAGTGGTGAAACCATTACTAGGAAAAGAGGTAACAGTGCTAGCATGGGGATTAGGAATAGGTCGAATAGCTGCAAAAGCTGCAGGAATTGAAGATATCCGACAACTCTATCAGAACGATATAGAAATACTTGAAAAAACGCCTGTATGGAGGCCTGAATAAAAAATGCCGCACATTGAAATCAACAGAGAAGAATTTGAACAACTTTTAGGTAAAAAAGTAGAGAACTCCAAATTAAATGAAGAAGCATCTTACTTAGGAGTACATTGGAATCACGTGGAGAAAGAAAAATGGGATGTTGAATCATATCCTAATCGGCCAGACCTGTTAAGTGTAGAAGGTCTTGCAAGAGCGTATTCTGCGTTTTTTGGAGTTGATACAGGTCTAAAAAGCTATGAAATGGATGAAGGTAATTTGGAGATTGAGATAGATGAGTCTGTAGAAGAAGTAAGACCTTTCATAGGCGGAGCAGTAGTAAAAGGATTAGAACTAAATGATAGAGTTATCAATGGTTTAATACAACTTCAAGAGAAAATGCATCAAACAATGGGTCGTAGGAGAGACAAATTGGCGATAGGACTCCATGACCTGTCACAGGTAGAGCCTCCGTTCACTTACAGAGCTGTAAAACCTGAAAATGTTTCGTTTACGCCATTAGAGCATAATGAAGATATGCATCTTGGCGAGATTATCGACGAACATGAGAAAGGACAAGAATACTCTTGGATATTAGATGATGAAGATATTTACCCAATAATAGAAGATTCTCAAAACAATGTGCTCAGCTTCCCGCCTATAATAAACAACCAGTTAACAGAAGTAACTGGAGAAACCACAGACATATTCATAGATGTGACTGGTAAAGACCTTGAAACAGTTGAAAAAGCATTAAACATACTTACAACAGCCTTGGCTGAAAGAGGAGGCAATATTGAAACGGTAAATGTAGGTGACCAAATTATGCCAAATCTTTCTCCAGATGAAATGGAGCTTGATGTAGAATATTTGAATTCAATCTCAGGCTTGGATCTTCAAGCAGAAGAAGCAGCAAAACTATTGAGAAAAATGGGGTATGGGGCTAAAACAACAGAAGGAAAAAATATTGAAGTAAAGGCTCCATGCTATAGAAATGATATCATGCATAACTATGACTTAATTGAAGATGCAGTCATAGCATACGGATACGATGAAGTAGAACCCCAAAAACCTGAGATTGATCAAATAGCAGGAGAAAAAGATATTGAGAAATTCGCAAAAATAGTAAGAGAGACGTTAATTGGGGTTGGGGCATTAGAAACACATACATTCATACTTTCAAGCAGGAAAAAATTGTTTGGGAATATGGAAATCCAGAAAAAACCTCATGCATCAATGGGCAATGCATTAACAGAGGACTATGAAGTAGTCAGGAATTGGATGCTCCCAAGCTTAATGGAGGCATTGAGAGAGAACCGACACAGACCTTATCCACAATCATTCTTTGAAGCAGGGGATGTGGTCGAGATGCCTAACGTAGAGAATAAAAAGAAACTTTGCTACGTCAAAGCAGGTGAAATAGACTACACAGATGCTCGTCAAGTGCTTCAAGCCTTAGAAAACAGTTTGGGTATTAAACTAGATCTAGTTGAGGAGCAAAAAAGCTTTGCGAAGCCTAAAAGATCCGCTAATATAACAAAAGAGGGTGAAGAAATAGGCTTTATAGCCGAACTCGATGAAACAGTCTTAGATAATTGGGGTCTTGAGACAGGAGTTTCAGGATTTGAAATCGATCTAGAGAAACTTTCAAAATATTATTAACGTATTTTTAACTGAAAGAAGTAGTGAAAGGGTAAATGATGAGCCCTGCGGGACATCGAAAAAAATCGATAGAGGATTTATCGATATAAAATCTACGCGATTTTCGAGCTTTGAGTGCTGATACCCTTCATTCTTCTATTTCCACTTCTTCTTGGGCAAGTTCAGATTCTAGCGGAATAATCAGCCATGCTAAGAAATATATGACCATGAATGTGCCGCTTGTAAATAATGTTAAGGTTATCACAGCTAACCGGACAAGCGAAGGATCCCATCCATATAATTCTGCTATTCCTCCACATACTCCTGAAACCATTTTATCTGTTTCAGAACGATAAAGTTTGTTTTCTGCCATAAAAAGAAGAAAGGCAGGAAAGCCTTAAGGAATTAACCCAAGTTATCTGACGTGGTTCTGATGAGCGTGCTTAAAGCTGTGAATTTCGTCCTCGTCGAACCAGATCTCAATCTCTCTTTTAGCCTCTTCTACTTCAGCAGAAGCATGAATAACGTTCTTGTGAAGAGTATCTGTAGAGTCTGCGTGGTCAAAAGACATATGTGCAAAACGCCCTCTAATAGTCGAGGGATTAGCATCCTTAGGGTCTGTGCTTCCAACTAGCTTTCTTCCATTTTCTACCGCGTTAACGCCTTCAAGCACTATTGCAATAATAGGGCCGGAACTCATAAACTCTTCGAGGCCGTTATAGAAATCTTTGTCTACATGCTCTTCATAGTGTTTCTCTAGGATATCGGAATCTGCCCATACCATTTTCATACCGCTGATCTTAAACCCTGCTTCTTCAAAAATAGTGATGATTTTCCCAGAGATTCCTCTCTTAACTGTATCTGGCTTTAAAGCCACAAAAGTTTGTTCAACGTGTTCTGACATTTTTCAATTATTCACCTTATAACTAGAATTCAGAGCCTCAAGTTTTTAATCTACTCGTCTACTTCAAACCTGAAAGTCTGTTCACAGCCAAGTAAGTTTATCTCATCCATCTCATACCATTCTTGGCCGGTTTGATTATCATACTCTGCATCTTCCAACCAGTCCATATCTTCTAGTTCGGTATCTTCGCATATGCGATATGCTTGCAGCATTAATTCTGCTTCGACTACTCTGTAATAGTCTTCAGAACCTTCTTCAGGAGATTCCCAGTCATCGAAGTTATAGGTATCATAATTCGCTCTCTCAATACCTAGACATATGCCTACATCAATTCCTGCGCAATCGTAGTATACTTCTACAGGCCCAACTTCTACGTCCTCTCCAGAGGTCATAACATTGTTCGCAGCAGCCATACCCATAATCAAAACTATGCATATGCCCAGATAGAACAAGTTTTCTTTCAGGCCTGAATTAAAGTCAGGTCTTTCAATTTTGAAATCCATAAATCTAAATTTAGGCCTAACGTTGAAATAAGGTATGGGATATTGGCAAAAAGAAAATATTCTATTCTTATTTGATGCGTATTGCTGAAAATGATTTGAAGCTATCATTTATCAAATCTCTTCACAGGATGTAATATATGCAAGTAGGAACTATTGAAGGTGACGTGAATACTTCTTCTTTCACGTTTAGAGCGGTAGAAGAAGTAGGGAAATTCGATTTTGTATCAGTAAAAAGTAATGAGAACTGGATACTAGCACAGATTGACCAAGTAACTAAACACTCGTCTGGTGAAACTACTGCCACGGCAAATATTATAGGTTACAGAGACAAAGGGCTGACTCGTGCGCCTCGACATGTTATCGAACCTGATTCAATAGTCTACAAAGCCGATCAAGAACTCATATCGGATACTCTAGGTCTTGATGCAGAAGGTCTGGAAATCGGTTCTCTTGAGACAAACCCGGAAATTAATATAATGGCTGATGGAGAAGCATTTTACAAACACTTCGCTGTTTTAGCTCAAACTGGGGCCGGAAAATCCTACCTGACTGCGGTATTAATTGAAGAGTTACTGGAAGCAGATTATCCCGTTATTATACTAGATCCTCACGGAGAGTACTCGTCCCTTGCTAGCCCTAACCCTGACTCTGAGCAAAGCAAGGTATATCCTGTGAAAGAATACTCTCCTAATACTGATATTAACAAAGATGCTTTGCCTCTAAAGTTTTCGTCATTGAACTTAGATAAAAAGCAGGTAATGACATTGATTTCGGAGTCATTGACTAATTCTCAGATGGGTGTTCTTTACACGGCCTTGAAGAGACTCAGAGACAAAGGTGAAGACTACAATCTTCTTGATTTACAGGATGCAGTGTCTCTTGAGGAATCAACCGCTAAATGGAATTTGCTGAATTATCTGGAGCAGCTTGATGATTCAGGCTTATTTGCAGAAGAGTCTATAGATTTGAAAGATTTGGTGGAGCCTGGACAGGCTTCTGTTATTAATTTAAGAGCTGTTGAGCCTGAAGGCGCTGAGATGACTGCTTATCTTTTGGCTGAAAGACTTTTTGAGTTGCGTAAGCGTAACAAAATTTCTCCGTTTATTATGGTTATAGAAGAAGCTCATAACTTTGTGCCTGAGAAAGGTTTCGGCCAAGCTGTTTCCAATCCAATCCTCAGAAAAATTGCGTCAGAAGGGCGAAAGTTCGGAATGGGGATTGGTGTTATAAGTCAGCGGCCTGCAAGAATTGACAAAAACGTTTTAAGCCAATGTAACACTCAATTTATACTGCGTGTTACCAATCCTAATGATTTGAAGGCCATTTCAAAATCTTTTGAAGGTGTAAACTCTGCTGTGGAAGAAATGATAACTTCTTTGCCGCCGGGAGTGGCTTTTATGCTTGGTAATGATTATCCTGTTATGACTGACGTTAGAACTCGTAGAACTGTGCATGGAGGAGAGACTCAAACGTCTGATACTTATGTAGAACAGAGAGATATTTCGGTTTTTGATACTGAGAAAACTATTTCGGAGATAGAAGCTCATTACGGTGAGAAATTTTCTACAGCCTATTATCCATTATACTTGGCTGAAAAGGATGATGAGGAGTTGCTTGTGGATGGAGTAAATGGAGAAGTAAAGGCATCTAGGCCTATAGTTCAGGATCAAGATGAAGATGTGCTTGAGATGTTGAATCAGGGTAACGATAGGGCAGAAATTGTTGAAGAGCTTGATCTCTCTCCTGCTAAGTTGGCGGAAAAAATTGATAGGTTAGAGAAAAAAGGTCTTTTGGAGGATGGTGTTCCTAAGGAGTCGATATTAGATATTGAGTTATTGGAAAGCAGTGTTGCTGCTGAGGAATTGATAGAGTTTGAGATATTTGTTGAAGAGTTGGGAACAGAGTTTAAAAAAGTGCAGAAGGTTTACTATCCTTATTATAGGACTGGTGATACAGTTTTTGATCCAGTTTTGGGTGAGGAGATATAATGTAGGTGTTTTTAAATCTCCTGTGCGTACAGGTTTATTACGCGAAGGGTCTGTGGTCTAGTTGGTTATGACGTCGCCCTTACAAGGCGAAGATCCCCAGTTCGAATCTGGGCGGACCCATAATCTGTGTAATATATTCGAAAATCCTCGAACAAAGTTAGTTACTACCAAAAGGTAAATAAAGTCTTACTTGTAATAATGAATCAGTAGAGATGGAACAGCCAGTGACCAACAAAATCAAACAAGTTATAATAATTGACTGCTCACTTGGAATGAGTAGAGGTAAAATGGCAGCACAAGCCTGTCATGCATCCATTAACGCATATATTAAAGCTCCTGAAAACATTCGAGACGCTTGGAATAAATCAGGAGGCAAAAAAATAGTGCTAAAAAAAGGAAAAGAGGATTTTGAAGACATAGCACAGCAGGCTGAAAGACTTAATATACCTCAGTACGAAGTATGTGATGCGGGACTGACTGAGCTGGAGCCGGGAACGGTTACAGCATTAGGACTAGGACCGGAGAAAACCTCTAAAATAGACAAGGTGACCTCGGAGATGAAGCTTTTGAAATGAATCAAGAACAAAAAGAAGAACCGGACTTAGAATTAACAGACATGGACTGGGCTTATTATACATCGCTTCCAGGTATCAAAGGAGTTCTAAAAGAACAGGTTAATGATTTTATTGTTCAAGAACTAGCCAGTCATGAAACTGGAGAAGGAGAACATCTTATTGTAAAACTAAGAAAACAGAACATGACTACTTTACAGGCTATCAATAAGCTTTCTAAAATGCTTCATATCTCAAGAAAAAGAATTGGATATGCTGGAAATAAAGATAAAAGAGCGGTTACCGAACAATATATTTCTGTTCAGGGCGTTGAAGAAGAAGATGTTAATCAAGTATTCACAAACGAATTCGATTTGGAGGTAATAGGAAAAGGTAATAGAATCGGGCTAGGGAACCTAATGGCTAATCGTTTTGAAATAACTGTAAGAGATTTAGCACTCCCTATAGAAAATATCCGTAATTTTACTCTAAAAAATATTGAAGAGTTAGATGGTAAAATGCCGAATTACTTTGGCGAACAACGCTTTGGCTCGGCTAGACCTATAACTCATCAAGTCGGTAGGCACATTTTAAGAGGAGAGTATGAAGATGCAGTATGGACCTATATTGCAAAACCGTACGAATCTGAGTATAAATCCATCCGCAAAGTCAGGAAAGATCTTTGGGAAACCAGAGAAGTAGAGGGTGCTGCTGAAAGAATACCTGAAAAGTTTAGGTATGAAAAAACACTGCTCTACCATCTTACTAAAAACCCAGAAGACTATAAAGGAGCAATTAAAAGGCTGCCTGAAGGCTTACAGACCTTATTTATACACGCCTATCAATCATGGGTATTCAATAAAGTTCTTTCAAGGCTAGTAGATGAAGAATGGTATGATGAAAAATATGAAATACCTCTGGTAGGCTATAAAACTGATCTTAAGGACAATAGACCTGAAAATTTAATAGAAGAAATTTTGGAAGAGGAAGGTGTATCGCAGGAGGACTTCAGAATGCAGGATATCCCAGAGCTTAGATCGGAAGGCACATATAGGAGAGCTTTCGCTGATTTCAGGAATTTTGATATTCTCGACATTGAAGAAGACGATTTGAATATGGGTAAGAATAAGATGACTGTCAAATTTGATCTTCCTAAGGGTTGTTATGCTACAGCATTCCTTAGAGAGATAAATAAGGACTAGAATCTGTTATGATACTTTATATCGCTTGGATGCTTATATTCTCGTCGATATTTATTTCTATATTCTATGTTAGTATCTATTCTAGTGTTAAAGATACAAGAAGCGAAGAGATAGCGTTAAATCAAAAACCCGGGATCACTATATTGATGCCTGCTTTCAATGAAGAAAATGTAGTTAAAAAGGCATTAAACAGCATTGAACAGCTTGACTATCCTGTTAAAGCAATTTTTATTGATGACGCATCTACAGATAACACTCTTCAAGAAGCCGAGGAATTTGCATCAGAAAAAATCGAAATTTTGAAGCACAGTACAAATAAAGGTAAAGCTGCTGCTCTGAATACAGGTCTTAGTCATACTGATACAGAATATTTTGTTGTTCAAGACGCTGATTCTAAGATTGATACCAAACTTTTAGAAAAAGCAGTAGCAACTATCCACAAAAATGATGATCTTGGAGCTGTTATAGCATCTATTGCACCTCTAGATACTTCAAATTTTGTTAAAAAACTTCAGAAGGTGGAATATCGCTTAACTAACTTTTACAGGCTACTTATGACCGAGATTAATACCTTAAATGTTACGCCGGGAGCGTTCTCTATATACCGTACTAGAGATGTTAAAAAAGCAGGTAGATTTGATGAAGACAATCTTACAGAAGATTTAGAAATGGCTTTCAAACTTAGAGAGTACGGTAAATCTTTTGAAATGATATACTTTAATCAGTCAGAGACCGAATTTCCGTCTACTTTAATGGCATTATACAATCAGAGAGTAAGATGGGCAAGAGGGTTCATATATAATGGCTGGAAATATAGAAAAATGTTTTTTAACAGGCAATATGGCTACTTTGGCACATTACAACTGCCTATGCTTGTATTGATGCCGCTATTAATTGTTACAAGTCTTGGTATGGTATCTTACGGTATTTCTCTTACGCTGTATAATGTTATCCTTAGATTATCAGTCACAGGCCTATATCTCCCAGAATTAGGTTTCTCAGAGTTGTATGTTTCTTTCCTTGGTCTAAATATGATGATTTATGGTCCAATGTTTCTTTCACTTCTATTAATAGCTTATATTATTAGTTTGGCCTATAGCTACTCTGGAGAAAAACCTAAATACATTTTAGCTCTAGTTTTCTACTTTTTTATGTACTTTTTGCTTCAGTCAGTCTTCTGGGTTGCTGCAGTTTTAAAAGAAGTATTACGTATTGAAAAGGTATGGACGTAGTTCAAGAATCATTCTTAAGAGCTGCCAGCTTTACACTGATAATTCTTTTTCTAGGCGTATTAGTTGGTCTACAAATGGATGACTTACGTCAAAGTTATCTTGACGATGAGATAAGACAGTCCAACTTGGATACAGAAACGTTTACAATAATAGAACAATATATGCAGGACAACCCAGAGGCGTACTGCGATTTAGCTGAAGCACAACTCCCTGAAATTTCTGAAAGAACTGCGGAACTTGGTCAAAGACTTGAAAGATTTGATGAACAAGGCAGATATGATCAGGAAGAGTATGATTATCTTAGAGATAGATACTACAATAACCAGCTAAGACTGTACATGATGTTATCTGAATACAGAGAGGAATGTGATGCGGACGAAGACAAGGTATTATTCTTCTTTGATAACTCTACAGATAGCCAGAGGCAGGGTTCTGTACTCGATGAGATAGTTAGAGATACTGACCTGCAAGTCTTCGCGTTTAATATGGAAACAGAGGACTCCGTTATTTTAGATACTCTTCAAATAGATTACAATATTTCTCAAACGCCCACAATGATACTAAATGACGATGAAAAGATAGAAGGATTCATTTCAGAAGGCGAACTTAGATATGAAGTTCTAGAATAGATCCTAGCAAATCTTATCTAGAAATTGTATTCTCACAGGTACTCGTCTTTGATGCTTACTCTATTGCTTCTGCCTTCCTTTTCCTTTGTAACAATTTCTTTTTCCTCTAAGCTTGATACTACGCCCGAAATTTTAGCTTTTGAGTACTCTGACTCAGAAACAATGTCTTTCTGTAGCATGCTTTCATAACTTCTTATCAAATCGAGAACCATTAATTCATCTTCAGACAATTCGTCTAAAGCGCTTGAAACATCTCTCTTTGACCTATAAGAAGTATAAAATCTTATGAATCCAATACTCAACACAATTAATGATATCAGAGCAATTATTAGCTGAAAATCTGTCTGTATGTCCTCATATATGACCTGGTATGAAACAGTTTCGCCTAAGGATGGATCAGAATTCCATTCAACATGTATCCTTCTGCCTTCGCTACCAACCACGCCATTATCTGGATCTATTACTTGACTAGAAATATTGCCGTCTTCTTCAACTATGCCTTTACCCTCGGGTAAGAAAACTTTGAAATTATAGTCATTAGTTGGCCTATAAATTACCTGACTATAACGAAAAACAGTGGCTCCATTTCTTTCTGTACTAAGGCCTGATGTTTCATAACTCAAATCCATTTCAAAATCTTCGAAATTGTCAATATCACATATTATTTCTCCGCCTAAAGAACGAGGTTCGAAATTACATTCAACTGGTTCTCCGTCAACTTCACCCTCTATATTATCCACTGGATGATCGGTTAAATATGTGAAACGGTCTTGGCTAATACTATTGAAAAACATAGACACATCAACACTATCATCCTCTAAGTCAAGAGTCACATTGTGGGATTCAATCGAGTTAGCTGAAGCTAATGATATCAGGGAAATAATAAAGATGGCTAACACAACTTCTCTTTTCATATTTACTCTCACGAACTATTCTTAGTCTTTGAAACCAGCATTCCTCCAACACCCATCTCTGCATAACGCCTCATAATATCCGCTACATCCTGTAAAGTCTCTTGCCCTTCTTTAAGACTTAACTCGTACAAATCAGGCTCCTCTATTTGGATATAGGTAGGCCCATAATTAATAACAAGAGCTACTGATTCTTCAAAACTAGAAGCCTTAACTACTACTTCCGCCACTTGAGAATAACCTTTCTCAACATCAGGATGAGGATTTTCTACTGCCTCAACCTTGTCAATATTCTCTTTAACTATTTCTGCATCCGGTTCATTTCCCAGCTTTTCTAGGTGTTCATCTAAAGCGCCATCGACGCCCTCTTTTGTCGCCGCTACTGCTTCAAAGACCATCCAAAGTTTTACGTCCATAACTTAAATTTTGTATCCGTATGCTTAAAGCCTTTTAACCCGGCACAGTTAAATTCCGCAGAAGCAAAAATAAAAATTATGGAGCCTAAAAAAGAGCCAATTAAAATTAAAAAGAAACTACGTGGTCTCAATGAAAAATATAGGATAGACCAAGTAGAGTTAGGGAAAGTATTGATAATAGTCTCTTTGTCAATCTTGGTAGTATCAGTACATGCAATATATACTATTGATGGTGCAGTAGATCAGGCTTCACAATCAAGTGAAGATATACAGACAGCTTCAATGCTCGTAAATTCGGAGAGGTTTCAAAACAGTATGAGTTCTCTTGAAGACTCAGGAGCTACTATAGGAGGACAAACTGCAGGAGAAATAACATCAGAACTTAGATATGTTTCGGATACTGTTGAAGAACTAGAAGAACTTTCCCAAGAATTAGAAGACGCCCGCGATACCTATCAGTGGACTGTGCTTATAGGATTGCTTGGTCTAGTTGCAGGAATCACAGTCATATACATCTAAAAACATCCGGACGAAAGTATGGATAGATGGAAAGACTGTTACTTGCTTTAGCTCTTTTACTATTGTTACCAGCAACCGTTTCTGCATCAGAGTTCACTGCAGAAACATTAAATGAAGAGGGTGACAGACTTAGCGCTGACTATGAATTATTACTCGGAGAAGAATCTATTGAGTCAAGTTCAGCGCTTTTAGAAACAGAGTTAGACTCTGAAGAGCAATATACATTGATTGTTGAGCCAGAAGTAGGGCCAAAAACAACTTATTATGGATTATCTATTCAGGAAGACCTAGAATTTAGGCCTAGAATATTTGAGAAAGAGCTACCAGAAGGAGAAGAATTTTTGACCAATCTCGATAAATTTTACTTTAACAACCAGTCTTTAGACTTTGACACTGCACAAATAACTTTAGACCGCGAAGAACCTGACAGAATAGCGCAGTGCACAGAATTTGAAGACCTTGAATGCCAAAACTGGGAGCTAAGTGATGTTACAGAATTTGAATCAACTTACGATTCAGAGAACGAGGTCTTTAGCTATAATGTGTCTGAGTTCTCAGGTTATACAACCGGAGAAAATGCACCACTACCATCATTAGAAAATATACAAATTTTTGATGTCGAAGACGAAGAAAATCAGAGAACAGGAGGAGAACTGCTAGATGAGGGTATAAACACGACTTTCAACGTTAACCAGTCTAGTGACAATCAATACAGATTTTCATTTGACATATCTAATCAAGGCTCTGATGACTGGTCATTAACATCTTCAGACTCTTTAATCCATCAAGGTATAAATCAGTCTTGGGAACTAGACTCTGCTGAAGATATTTACTATGAACTGGATGAAGTAAAAGAAGGCGGAGAATTTACAGATGGGCAAGTGAGCTGGAATACTGGTAATGGCGGGACTTTAGAAGCTGGAGGAAGTTTTAATGCAAATTATATAGTTGATATTTCGCAGAGCTCAACTAATACTTTTGACCAGCGCTTTGAAGCATCAACAACTGATGACACACAGGACATAGATAGTCATAAGTTGGAAGTTCTTTTACTAGGTAATCTTCAACCATTTGTCAATAATCCTGCAGATAGCTCAATTGTTCAGAAGAACCGAAACTTTAATTTTACAGGCTTTGTAGATTGTGTCGATGGAGATTGCGGGGAACTTGATTTTGAGCCAAGAAGAAATGACTCGGGCCAGCAAACTGAGTTTGATGAAGAGTTCTTTGAAATTACAGGGCTAGAAACTGAGAACTGTGAAGATCTTAGAAAAAATGAAAGGTGTGAACTAGATTGGGATGTAAATGCAACAGGTGATACGGGATCTGATCACATATTAGATTTTGAGGTTTCTTCAAACTATGATGTGGCGACCCAAACATCAAATACTACGCAGGTGACTATTGAAGAGATATTGCTAATGGATATAGGATGGGATGTTGTTGATTTTGGTCTTTTAGATCCGGGAGACACTGAAAGACCCGCGGAAGACAATAATCAAGGCTACAACTTAACAATAGATGAAGAAAGTAATACTGTTGATCAGTTATGGATTAAGGGCAGCGATCTTGTAGCTGAAGAAGATTCTAGATACCGCATAGGTATTGGAAATATGTCTTATGGCTATGATGGCAATGAACCAGAAAGCATAGGTCATAGTTTCAGCAGGGTAGACGAAAATCTAGAGCCAGGAACAAGATTAAGTTTTAATTATTGGCTAGACGTGCCAAGAGGCATAATTAGGGGAGACTATACTGGGAGTATAACCTTTATGGCCAATACCTCTGAGGGATAGAAAATGAGAAAACTGGTAGTGTTTGTAATAGTTCTTTTCTTAACTTCTGCGGTCCAAGCCAGTTTTGGTACTTTTGTGTCTGACAAACAGCAGGATGGCCCTGAGGCCGAATTCAAAATAGGGGTAGTAGCAGACGAAGAGATTTCGGTAGAGATTGATGTTGAAGAGGCTGAAGAATTAGATTATGAATATGATACAAATATTACTTTCGATACTGAAGACTCTGATTCTCAGTATATGTATCATGGAGAATATTTACCTGTTAATTATTATTCTGTGAATGTTTCAGATGTTAATCCTGAACAAGGAGTATATGAGATACCTGTTACCCTAAGAGCATATAAGTCTAGAAGCAGTTTTTCAGGGCCTTTGGTAGTGCAGGAGAGAAAATACAACTTTGAATACGCATCAGGATTTGAAGAGGAACATGGTTTCGAAGGCGAACTTATAGCTCCTGAAGAATCAGCTGAACAAAATATGACTGAGGAGGAAGAAACAAAAACATCCGAACAATTAAATGAAACAGAAGGGGAGGCAATAGAGGATGAACAACATAATGTTAGTGAGGCGGATGAAAGCCGTAGCGCATCTACATACATTTTAGCAGTCTTACTAGTCTTAACTGTTGTTTATATAATAAGAGAGGTCCTAAAATGAAGAAAATTATCTTGATGACGGCATTAATAGGCTTAATTTTCTTAGCTTTCGCTTCTCAGGATACAGATGTTAATGTTTCAGTCAGCGAGTCATGTCAGGTTTCGCTTTACGATTTTGAGCAACCGGGCATTGGAACACAAGACCATAAGGTAATAGGTACTAACGGAACAGGTTACTTTTCAGGTACTTTAGCGAATCAAGGGAACAGTGATGTTGATGTTAATTTCAATTTGAGTGTTACAGCTCATGAAAATCGAACTTTAGATATGCCTGAAAATGATACTGAATATGTAATACCTCCAGATGACGACCAGCCTGCGAATTATTCTTTTGATACAGAGCTTGCTACTGAAACAACTGTTGAAACTGATGAAGACGGTAATGAAACCGTTACTGGCCGTTTCGAAAATTTTATGTTAGAGTTTTGGGCCGATTATCCATCTGGTAACTATACAGGTAGAGCAGATATTGACTATAGTTGTGGGAATGAGTCAGGTAATGTCGAAGAGAATAGGACCTTTGAAATAATATTGGTTGACGGGGATGGTGCTATTCCGGATGATGTGGGAGAAGATGATGATGTGGATTTAGATGTAGATGTTGATGCTGAAGAAGAAGAGCTTAATGATACTGCAGAAATAGATACTGATGCAAATGAAAGTGATCTTGAGGATGACGCTGAACTTGATGCTGATGCAGATGAAACTGATGATGATGCAGAACCTCTTCCAGGTGACAGTCCTGATCCGGGGGAGACTGAAGTGCCGGTACCAGATCCATCGCCTAGTCCAACCCCTATGATTAGTGTTAGTATGCAGCCATTGAACACTACTTATGAGGCTCCTAGAGGAAGGTTTACCGAAGTAGGTATGGAAATTGAAAATATTGGTGAAGAAGATATTGATGGGATGAATATTGAGCCTAGATTTGACAGTGATGACTGGGAAGCCCAAGATGCTGATATTGATTCTCTTGAAACAAACGAGTCTGTTGAGAGAGAAGTTTATGTAAACCCTAGTGAGGAGGTTTCGCCGGGGATGTATCAAATACCTGTATATGCGTCAATAGACGGCGAAGATGTTGCTATTGAGCACGTTAATGTGGATGTTACTAGAGATATTTTTGTCGGGGCTCTAAACATACAGGAATCTCCTAGGACATTAGCATTTGAGATGAATCGGTCGCGAAATATACCTATACTTCTCGAAAATATGGGGGAAGAAGACTTAAACAACGTAAGTGTTGAATTGCAGAACTCTGAAGAGTGTGGGGAATATACGTCTGAAACATTAGAAACACTAGGTCCTGAGGAGCAAACTTCTGTTAATATAGATTTTGAGGCTGCTAATGAGATAATGGAGTGTGAATCTACTATAATTGCATCATCCGATGAGGGTGAATTTACTTTCGCAGATTTGGATATAAATGTGAGAGAAGAAGTAGGGGTTGTTCCAGAGGAATTTAGAGTGCCTATAGTTGCATCGCTTTGGACTATACTGCTTGTCATTTATGCTTTGATGACTAAGCGATATGGTATGCATAATATGACTGTTAAGGTTCCTTTGGTGTTGTTAGTTGTTGGAGAGGCATTTATCCTCATTTATCTGTCTTCAGCATACTATAATGCTTTGCCACCAGAATTATTGCCTTTTAATTAGCTTAGGCTTTCTAATACGTCTTCGCACGTGTCAATTGTTGAATCTGCGTCCTTGATTTTAAACTTGCCTGTGTATTGTTCTTGGTGCATTTTCAAGAAAAATTCTGCTAATGACTCTATATTTTCATCTTCTTCTATAGGCATATTTTCCGCTAGCTCTTTGTATGTCATTTCTCTCCTGATACCTAGGTTCTGTTCAAGAAAACCTTTCATAACGTGAGCTGTCTTTACAGCAGCCTCCTCATCGCTGAGATTCCGGTACTGATCCAATACTTCGCTCACCTGATCAGGGTCTATGCCGTTAGATGAGTTTTCGGCAGAATGTCTTTTACTTATCTTGCTCTTTATGCTTTGCTTAAAATCTTCCAACTTTTCCCGAGCGCTCTTTTTATCTTCCTCACTTTCATCATCTTCATCATCTCGTCTAACTGCTCCCATAAGCATCTCAAGATCTTCTTCAGCCTCCTCACGCATCTCTTGATGATCCTCTTTATTATCATCATTCTCAAAACTTTCAGCAATTTTCTCAAGGTCTTCTGTACTTGAGGCCTTCAATGCAGATTTATCAAGCCCTTGATCTACAAGCAAGTCGATTAAATCTTCTCTATGTTTCTTTTCTCCTAGCACATTACGCAAATCCTCTGCTGAAAACTTTTTGAGGTCATTATCAGTAATATCTAAACCTAGCTCATCTGCGATTTTCCGCTTCTCTTTAAGTTCGGCATCTTCAGAGTCCTCTTCATTATCCCCGGTTTCATTTTCTTCAGGCTCACTCTCTTCCTCCGTTTTTTCAGCCTGATCTTCTTTCTTGTCTTCAGACTTAACCTGTTTTTCAACCGATTCTTCGTCTTCTTCAGATTCATCTTCGTTTTTAGCACTATTTTTGGCTTCATCTTCTTGCGTATCTTCAATATTATCGCTTTCGTCTTCTGACTTATTTTTCGTAGAAGTTTTAGGCCGTTCTTGAGCTTCAGAAGATATTTCAATATCGCTTGTATCAGTATCGTCCTCAAGTTCTTCGAGGTCATCTTTTAGGTTATCTATATCCTGTTTAACATTTATTGCATCTTCTGCTACTTTTCTCTTTCTTAACTCGGATTTCAAAAAAGATTTAGCAGTTTTACGGTTCTTAACTTTGCTTTCAGCCTTCAAAATATCATTTAGCTGTTCTACGGTTAGAGTGTTTTCGCCTACAAATTTTTTCAACTCCTTAACGGTACCTCCTACCAAGTCAATTAACGTGTCCTGATCTATCTCAATAGAGCTTTGCTCAAAATGTTCTATATGTTCTACTTCCTCAATAAACTCTATGACTTCTTCAAGCTCGGCTACATCTTCTTTAGCTGTTCCCAGATGTGCTGCAACGTTAACAGCATTGATTTTGCTGTCTACAAAACCTAAGATTTCGCTACGATTCTGTCCTGCAGCTTCAGCTTTCTTTAACTCTTTTAAGCTATCTACGCTTAACTCCATATCTGAAAGCTTATCCTTAAACGCTGAGGTGTTGCTAGTAACAAGCCCAGATACTTTTTCTGCGGAAAGCTTTTCAACATCGTCCATCTCTGAAAATCTATTGGGTTGCCTTAAATAATACTTTAAGGTATGATCTGGAAATCGGTTGTCCTTACTACGGCTTCAAGAATCAGTAAAAATCCTGCCAACAAAATTAAATATCTGGAAATATTGTTTTCAGCCTCTTCTTCAGTTAAATCAACAAAAGCTGTTTCAAGGCCCTCGCGGTCTGATACAAATACTGTTTCTCCACCTGTTTGATTCGCCAAACCTAATAAATCATTCTCATTAAGGTTGGGAAAATCAGCTCTAGTAGCGTTCTCTCCCGAAACAATTCCATATCGATCTTGTTCATCTACTTCTCCATCCCCTATGCCAATTGAGTGAACTGTTACATTCTGGCGTGCCGCATAATCGGCAGACTCATTTATGCTTTGACCAATGTTTTGCCGTCCATCTGTCACTAATACTAATTCACGAGAACGATCTGAACCAAGCAACATTGATACGCCTGAGGCTACTGCGTCACCAGTAGCTGCTCCAGCTTCATCGCCCATTTCAATCTCTTCTATTCTCGATTGAATAACAGATAAATCTTCTGTAATCTCTTGTTCTTCATTCACGTCTCCCGCAAAAGATATTAGTCCTACAGAACTACTATTTCCAAGTCCGGACACAAATTCTTGGCTTGTATCTTTTGCAGCATCGAAACGTGTTGGTTCAACATCTGAAGTAAACATTGAACCTGATGCATCAAGGACTAAGACATAGTCTGCATCTGCTCCGGTAACTTGCTGGACTAAGACTGGATTGGAAAGTCCTATTAACAGGGCAGAAATTGCTAATATGCGTAAAATAATTATGATATTGTCAGATTTTATCAGGCTTCCTTCAGCTACCTTTTTCATAGTTTCATAGTTTCCGAACCTCATTACTCTCTTCTTCTTTTTCTTTTTTGCATAGAGAAATATTAGTATGATTAGTCCATTTAACAGAAGCAGCAAATTTGCGTACTGGTCTGTAAATATTAGTCTCACCAGTTAGCACCTTCTTCGTCAAAGTATTCTGCGAATTTTCCTGCGAATTCATCTCTTGTATCTACTTTAATGATAGAGGCTCCAGCACCTTCTACTTTGTCCATTATCTTGCCTTCTTCTTCTAAGGCTTTTTGATTGAATTCTTCTTTTATTTTTGAAGTATTAACTACTATTTGTTCTCCTGTAGAGATGTCTTCAAATCTGTAATTACCTGCTTCAGGTAGTTTATAATCTCTGAGATCTCTGACCATAACGTTCATCACGTGTCTGAATTTTTTGGAGGATACAAGCATTTTTGATTTCCAATCTCCTTTTACACTGATGTAGTCTGAAATAATGAATACTGCGGTATTAGCCTTGATCTGTCCTATTATGTTGTTTAGAGCGGTTTCTAGGTTAAAGTCTCCGCCATAATTCTCAAAGCGTGTCACTTCATTCAAAATTTTCTGGTACTGTACTTGTCCTCCTTCTGGAGTCATTGTAAGTTCGTTGTCAGCATAGATACCGAATCCTACGCTGATGCCTGCGTCTACTGAAGCATATGCTATTGCTGATGCTATGACTGCTGCGTACTCTGACTTTAGTTTATCAGAGGTTCCGAACATCATTGTATCTGATGCATCTAATACAATAAACACGTCCATATCTTTTTCCTCTTCGTACTCTTTAACGTAAAGCTCTTCTGTAGCTGCAGAGTTCTTCCAATCTATGCGGGATGCATCATCGCTAGGAAGATATTCTCTTAAGTCAGAGAACTCTATACCAGATGCCTGAAACTGTTCCTTGTACTTTAATGCAAAACGGAAGGTATCTGAAACTCGCTTAACCTCTGCATCGACTTTCTTAGTCAAGTCATCTGAGCCAAAGAAATCTTCTTCCCGCATACAGAGAAAAATAGGTTAGGCCTGAATAAAAAAAGAATCATCTATTCGCGTAAAGAAAGATGGGATTCGTTATCTAATACAGAATAATAAATTTCTCTTACACCTTTAACTACGTCTTCTCCGTCGCCAGTTAATATGTAGAGGTCATCAGAATCAGCATAAGTCGTTGATTGGGTTATAAGACCTTCATTAGTTAACAATTCTAATTTTCGGCCTACTGTCCGTGGAGATATATCAATATCCGCATCCTTTAGTTCTCTTTCGATATAGGATTCAGAATATGGCTGTGCTCCGAGGGAGCCAAGCAAATAACAAGTATTGTCGTTTCTGATTATTGTATCAAAAGACTGATATTTGGATTCTAGATTGTCGTATGTTTCTAGCACTTCTTCAGCTAGTTTTGTAGTTGAGTAGAATGTTTTGATGCGTTGTCCAGAATTTTCCTTGTGGATGTTGCTGAAGTTACTTTGCTGCTCTACAAAGTCTATATTTTCTAGGTCTTTGATTCTGCGGTATAATGTGGACTCGTGGCAGTCGAAGAAGGTACTTAGGTTTCTTCTCGACGTCGGTTCCTCCGATAATAAATCTATAATTTCAGAAGTAAAATTATTAGAGAGCGCTGTCCTCACTTTAGAAAAGTTATTATCTGATATTATATATTCCCAGCTTTTATCCAAAGGCATACGCAATCAATACATTTTATTAAATCTAATATATCTGTTAAAAACTTAATTATGCGCTTGCAAATATAAAATTAAATCTTATTATCTAGAAGTAACACTTAACCCAAATTTTCCAAACCTCATACAAACAAAACCTCCCCCCACGAACAATGAACAACACAGACATAGACCTCAACTCCAAAACATTCAACCGCTTCATAAAATATGGGCAAATGCTCACAACAGACTTCCAGCACTTCACAAGAAACCCTGAAGCCTACAATGAAATAGTCAAATCCAGATTCATTAACTTCAGCGATGAAGGATCATACATACAACAAACATTCCAAGAACTCGGTAGAGAAAACGTGCTAGGACATCTTGAAGAAAACTGCGAAAATGGAGAATACATAAGAGAAGAATTTGAATACGCAGAAGGCTACATAAACGCATTGACCCAGAACATAGACGAAATTCTAGAATCCCAAAACATTCCAGAACACACAAGAAAACCTCTTTATGACGGCATAGAAATAATGATAGACTACTATGATCCAAGAAAAGAATTCTAATTAAAAACACTATTTTATCCGCTTTTTACTCTATCTTACAGGTACGCGGTTCACAATATTTTCAATAATATCGGACACCTCAAGACCTTGCGCTTCACCCTCATAATTCAAAATAATTCTGTGAATAAATACCTCCTCTAAAACAGCTCTAATATCATCAGGAGTAACATAATGCCGCTTATTATACAACGCATGAGCACGACCGGCCAAAGCTAAGTTAATACTTGCTCGCGGAGTACAACCCCAAGCAATATAGTCAGCATATTCCAGACCGTAATCTTGAGGCTCTCTTGATGCAGAAACTAAATCAACAATATACTTCTTAATCTCAGGCCTAACAGTCACCTGCTTCGCAAACTCTTGCAAATCAGCAACATCCTGCCGAGTAACCACAGGATTAACATCAAAATCCTCATCATCCATAATATTTGCGTTCATATCAATAATTTTCGCTTCATTATGCTTCTTAGGATAATCTAAGTAAATTTTAAACAGAAACCTATCAATCTGGGCTTCAGGTAATGGATACGTACCTCCTTGCTCAACAGGATTCTGCGTAGCCATAGTAAAGAACGGCTCAGGCAAATGAAAAGTCTCATCGCCAATAGATACTTTATGCTCCTGCATCGCCTCAAGCATCGCAGACTGAACCTTTGGAGGCGCACGATTAATTTCGTCAGCTAAAATAAAGTTTGCAAAAATAGGTCCTTTCTCAACATAGAAACCCTTATCCTCATTGTATGCTTCAACACCAACAATATCAGAAGGTAACTTATC